>ENA-UOOI01000395-UOOI01000395.1-fermentation-metagenome-genome-assembly--contig:-NODE-395-length-57041-cov-14.674306_pt1 | contig 57041 bp, 49 predicted proteins | sample MGYA00245779_ERZ724027 | MGnify/ENA primary metagenome ERZ724027 (study PRJEB28704, sample SAMN03018318) | fermentation metagenome | biome: anthropogenic terrestrial biome; feature: soil; material...
CCGATGATCGAAAAACCGGGCCTGTTTTCCCCGCCGGAGGCGGGGAAAACAACAAGAAACCTTTCCCGCACCGGCTGGGGGCGCAAAGGGCTGACAACGGTGATCGGAAGGCCGGGCCTGTTTTCCCCGCCGGAGGCGGGGAAAACAACAAAAAACTTTTTCGAACCGGCCGGAGGCGTAAAAGGCTGACAACCGATGATCGAAAAACCGGGCCTGTTTTCCCCGCCGGAGGCGGGGAAAACAACAAAAAAGCTTCCGCGGGTCGGCTGAAGCCGCGAAAGGTTGACAACCGGCGATCAAAGCTGATATGATAATATAATACGGAAGACTGCCATGCGAAAATCCGCAGGCAGAGCTTCTTCAGGAATTTGGGATGATGGTGTTTGATCAGAAGCATGACAGGCTTCGGAAGAGCTGAGAAAACCGTCGGCGGCCGAGACGTTCTCGTGGAAATCAAGTCCGTCAACCACCGCTTTTTCGATTTCAACGCCCGCATTTCGCACGGATACGAGTTTCTGGAAGAAAAGCTGAAGGCCGGCGTGCGGGAGCGCGTTGCCCGCGGCAAGGTCGACGTGGTCGTGACGCTCGGCGCGCCGGAAGGCGCAAAGACGGAAGTGAGGATCGACCGCGCGCTGGCGGCGGGGTATCTTTCCGCTTTCCGGGAGCTGCAGCGGCAGTACGGACTGGAGGGCGGCGTGACGGTTGAAATGCTGGCGGGCTGCCCCGACGTCCTCATGGTGCGCAGGGCGCCGGAGGACGAGGAGACGGTGTGGGCCGGCGTTTCGCAGGTGCTGGAGGAGGCCATGGCCCCGTTCCTCGCCATGCGCGGGGCGGAGGGCGCCCGCCTCGCGGAGGACCTTTCCGCGCGCGCCGGAACCGTTCTGGAGCTTGTGGAGCGGATCGAGGAGCGTTCTCCCCAGACGGTGGAGGAATACCGTCGGAAGCTGGAAGAACGGCTCGCCGAGCTCCTGAAGGACGCGGAGGTGGACGAGCAGCGGGTCCTGACGGAAGCCGCTGTCTTCGCCGAGCGGGTCTCGGTGACCGAAGAGACCGTCCGGCTGCGCAGCCACGTGGCGCAGTTCCGCGATCTGCTGGAAAAAGGAGGGCCCGTGGGCCGCAGGCTTGATTTTCTGGTGCAGGAGATGAACCGCGAGGCCAATACGATCGGCTCCAAATGCGCGGACGCGCCGATCGCGCACCGGGTCGTGGATTTGAAGTCCGAGATTGAGAAGATCCGGGAGCAGATTCAGAATATCGAATAGCAAATTCGGACCGAAAAAGGAGAATTCTTATGAAACTGATCAACATCGGCTTCGGCAACATGGTCTCCGCAAGCAGGCTGGTGGCGATCGTCAGCCCGGAGTCGGCGCCGATCAAGCGCATCATCCAGGACGCCAAAGAGCGCGGCACGCTGATCGACGCGACTTACGGCCGCCGGACGCGGGCCGTGATCATCACCGACAGCGACCACGTGATCCTTTCCGCGGTGCAGCCGGAGACGGTCGCCAACCGCCTGAACGACGACGGGCACGGCGGCCTTGAAGAGGAGGGCCTGGAGGACGATGAAGAATAAGGGCCTGCTCGTCGTGCTTTCCGGCCCATCGGGGGCGGGGAAGGGGACCGTTCTCAAAGCCCTTCTGGCGGGGTGCGGGCACGTGCGGCTTTCGGTTTCCGCCACCACGCGCGCGCCGCGCCCGGGGGAGACCGACGGGAAAGAATATTATTTTCTTTCACGGGAAAAATTTACGGAGCTGGCCGACGCCGGCGGGATGCTGGAAAGCGCCGAGTACTGCGGCCACCTCTACGGCACGCCCGTCGCCCCCGTGGAGAAATGGATGGAGGAGGGGCTGGACGTCGTGCTGGAGATCGAGACCCAGGGCGGCGCGCAGGTCCGGCGGAAACGGCCGGACGCCGTCGGCATCTTCATCCTGCCGCCCTCCGTCAGGGAACTGGAGCGCCGCCTGCGCGGCCGCGCCACGGAACCGGAGGAGGCCGTGCGCCGGCGCCTTTCCGCAGCCCGCACGGAGATTCGGCGGGCGCGGGAGTACGACTATGTGGTGGTGAACGACAGCGTGGCGCGGGCCGCGGACGAGATCCGCGCCATCCTGGCGGCGGAAAAAGACAGCGTGCGGAGAAACTCAGAGCTGATTGAAAGGATCCTGAAAGATGATTAAGCCGATTGCCGATTTGATTTTAACGCCCCAGCAGAGCCGCTATTCGCTGGTAATCGCGATTTCCAAGCGCGCGCGGCAGATTGCGGAAGAAGCGGAAAAAAACCACACGATTCTTGAAGAGAAGCCGGTGGAACTGGCGGTGCGGGAGTTTGTCGACCATAAATTCACAATGGTGGAGAAAGTCGGCGAAGGGGACCAGGAGGAAGTCTGAACGGCGCGGGAGAGGCGATGGGTGCGGTGACCGTTGCGGGGATCGCGGTGGAAAACGCCGCCTATCATTTCGACAAAGCGTTCGATTACCGGGTGCCGGAATCCCTGTGCGCCGCCGCCCGCGTCGGCTGCCGGGTCACCGTCCCGTTCGGCCCGTCGGACTCCAGGCGGCAGGGGGTGATCCTGGCCCTGCGGACCGTTCCGGATGCGGAAAACCTGAAAAGCGTCCTCGCCGTGCTCGACAAATCCCCGCTTCTGAACCGGGAAGCCGTGGGCCTTGCCGCCTGGATCAGCGCGCATACGTTCTGCACGCTGTTCGAGGCTGCACGGCTTTTTTTCCCCGCCGGCGTGCAAATGAAGATGCGGGCGGAATATTTTCTCGCAAAGCCTTATTCGGAGCTGGACCTCGACGCCCTCGACGGCGACGAAAGGCGCGCCGCCGCCCTGCTCGCCCATAAATCCCCCCTGCCGCGGGACCGCTTCCTGAACGCCTTGGGCCTTGCGGCGGACAGCACCCTGCCGGAGCGGATGAAAAAGAAGGGCCTCCTGCTCCAGAACACGCAGGCCGTCCGCAGAATCTCGGACGCCACGCAGAAAATGGTCCGCCCGGCGGGGGAAGGGGCTCCGCCGAAGCTGACGCCGAAGCAGGAAAACACGTTGCGGGTCCTGCGGGGCGCGGGCGGCGTTTCGCTGCGGGAGCTGTGCTATTTTGCGGGCGTCACGCCCGCCGTGGTCGGCGCGCTGGTCAAAAAAGGCCTCGCGCAATATTATGATGCAGAGGTGTACCGCAACCCCTACGGCGGGGTTCCCGCCCCGCCCGCGCAGGATTTCACGCTCTCCGCGGAACAGCAGGCCGCGTTCGACCGCATCTGCGGGCAGTACCGCTCGGGCAAAGGCGGCGTCTCGCTCCTGTTCGGCGTGACGGGCAGCGGGAAGACCTCGGTGTTCATGCGGGTGATCGACCGGGTCCGCGCGGACGGGCGCGGCGTGATCGTGATGGTGCCGGAAATCTCCCTGACCCCGCAGACCGTTGCGCTGTTCCGCGGCCGCTTCGGCTCTTGTGTGGCGGTTTTCCACAGCGGGCTGACGCCGGCCGAGCGCATGGACGAGTGGAAGCGCGTCCGGAACGGCGACGCCTCGATCGTCGTGGGGACGCGGTCGGCGGTGTTCGCCCCCCTGAGCGACATCGGCCTCATCATCATGGACGAGGAGCAGGAGGGGACCTACAAGTCGGAGTCCTCCCCCCGCTACCACGCGCGGGATGTGGCAAAATACCGCTGCGCGTACCACAAGGCGCTGCTGGTGCTCTCTTCGGCCACGCCGTCCGTTGAAAGCTATTACTACGCCCAGACCGGCCGCTATTCGTTCAGCGTCCTCTCCAAGCGGTACGGCCGCGCGCAGCTTCCGGAAGTCGAGATCGTGGACATGAACCGGGAGCTCGAGCGCGGGAACCGCGGCATCTTCAGCTCGCCGCTCGCGGAGGCGCTGCGGGAAAACCTGGCGCTGAAAAAGCAGTCCATCCTGCTGCTGAACCGGCGGGGGTTCAACACCTTTGTTTCGTGCGGGGCGTGCGGTCACGTGCTCACCTGCCCGAACTGCAGCATCACCCTCACTTACCACGCCGCGAACCGGCGCCTGATGTGCCACTACTGCGGATTTTCGATCCCTTTCACGACGGAATGCCCCCGCTGCCACGAGAACCGGGTGCGCTATTCCGGCTTCGGGACGCAGAGGGCCCAGCAGCAGCTTTCGGAGCTGCTGCCCGAGGCGCGCATCCTGCGGCTGGACGCCGACTCCACCATGGCGCGGTTCGCCTACGACCGGAAGCTGAAGCGGTTCGCGGAAGGCGGGTACGACGCGATCGTCGGCACACAGATGGTCGCCAAGGGGCTGGATTTTGAAAACGTCACGCTGGTGGGCGTCCTTTCGGCGGACCAAACCCTGTACGGCGACGATTTCCGCAGCTACGAGCGCGCGTTTGACCTGCTGACGCAGGTGGTCGGGCGCTCCGGGCGGGGCCGGTTCCGCGGCCGCGCGGTGATCCAGACCTTCACGCCGGAGAACCCGGTCCTCCGCCTCGCCGCCGAGCAGAACTATCCCGCGTTTTACAAAAGCGAGATCGCCCTGCGGAAGAGCATGCTCTACCCGCCCTTCGCGGACCTCTGCATGATCGGGTTCGTGGGGACGGACGAAAAGAAGGTCCGCGCCGCGAGCGTCGATTTTCTGAAGATGCTGCGCGGCACGGCGGAGAGCGACTACCCCGAGCAGCCGATGCGCGTTCTGGGGCCGTCGCCGGCGCTCGTGGCGAAGGTCAGCAACAAATACCGCTACAAGCTGATGATCAAGTGCCGCAACAATAAGCCGGTGCGGGAGATGATCTCGCGGCTGCTGGTCCGCTTCTCTTCGGAAAAGCAGCATTCCGGCGTCTCCGCGTTCGCGGATATGAACCCCGAAAACGTCCTGTGACGACGATCTGTCAGGAATTGGAGGAATCAAATTGGCAATCAGAAATATCCTTACGGTGGAAAGGGAAAACGCTTTCCTCCATAAAAAATGCCGTCCGGTCGAGAAATTCGACAAGCGGCTGGGCATCCTATTGGACGATATGGCGGACACCCTCCACAGCGTGGGCGGCGTGGGCCTCGCGGCCATCCAGGTCGGCGTGCTGCGCCGCGCCGTGGTCATCGACGTGGGGGACGGCGTCCTCCGCGAGCTGGTGAACCCCGTGATCCTCGAAAAAAGCGGGGAGCAGGAGAGCCTGGAGGGCTGCCTGTCCATCCCGGGCCGGTGGGGCATGACGAAGCGCCCGGCGCACATGAAGGTGCGGGCGCAGGACCGGAACGGGAAATTCTTTGAATACGAGGGCGAAGGCCTGCTGGCGACGGCTTCGTGCCACGAGATCGACCATCTGGACGGCGTCCTGTTTCTCAGCCGCGCGACGCGGATGCTGACGCCGGAGGAGATCAAGGCCATGAGCGCCCGGAAAGAGGGATAACGATGCGGATCGTTTACATGGGCACGCCCGATTTCGCCGTGCCGCCGCTGCAGGCGCTGCTGGAGGCCGGGCACGAGGTCGCTGCGGTCTTCACCCGGCCGGATAAGCCCCGGGGCCGCCGCATGGCCCTGACGCCGCCGCCCGTCAAGGTCCTGGCGCGGGCCGCCGGCATCCCGGTCGTTCAGCCCGCGACCCTGAAGGACGGCGCCGCGGCGAAGCGGATCGCCGCACTGCGGCCGGACGTGATCGTCGTGGCCGCCTACGGCAAGATCCTGCCGAAGGCCGTGCTGGAGATCCCGCCGTTCGGCTGCGTGAACCTGCACGCTTCGCTGCTGCCGAAATACCGCGGCGCGTCGCCCGTGCAGGCGGCCCTTGTGAACGGCGAGACGGTGACCGGCGTGACCGCCATGAAAATGGCGGAGGGCCTCGACACCGGGGATATCCTGCTGAGCGAGTCCACGCCCGTCGGGCCGGACGAGAACGCCCAGGAACTGACGGGGCGGCTTTCCCGCCTCGGCGCGGGGCTGATCGTCCGGACGCTGGAGGCGCTGCGGGCGGGCACCCTCCGGCCGGAGCCGCAGGACGACGGAAAATCCTGCTACGCCCCGATGCTCACCCGGGAGATGTCCCCCGTGGACTGGAAGCTTTCCGCCGGGCAAATCCATAACCGGGTCCGCGGGCTTTACCCGTGGCCCGGGGCCGGCGCCTCGTTCCGGGGGCGCGGCCTGAAGCTCCTGCGGTCGCGCGTCGCGGGGAACCGGGCGGGGACGCCGGGCGAGGCCGTCCGGGAGAACGGCCGGTTCCTGGTCTGCTGCGGCGGCGGGACGGCGATCGAGCTGCTGGAGGTGCAGCCGGAGGGCGGCAAACGCATGAGCGGGGCCGATTTTCTCCGCGGGCATCCCGTGGAGGGCATTGTTCTGACTTGAGACGACGGAGGCGAAAACAATGGGCTTTTTCTATTTTGACTACACGTATTTCTGGTTCATGGTCCCCGCGCTGATCGTCACTATGATCGCGCAGTTCCGGGTCAAATCCGCGTTTTCAAAGTATTCCCGCGTGGGGACCGTGAGGAACGTGACCGGCGCGCAGGCCGCCGACGCCGTGGCGCGCGGCGGGGGAGCCTGCGGGGTCGCGATCCGCCCGGTCGCCGGGCAGCTGACCGACAATTTCGACCCGAGGAACAACACCATCAGCCTTTCGCAGGATGTGTATGCCTCCACCTCCGTCGCGGCCGTGGGGGTCGCGGCGCACGAGGCGGGGCACGCCGTGCAGCACGCGACCGGCTATTTCCCGAACAAGGTCCGCGCCGCACTGGTCCCGGTGACCAACATCGGTTCCCGGCTTTCCGTCCCGCTGATCTTCATCGGGCTGATCCTCCCCGCGCAGTACGACGCGGTCGTGTACGCGGGCATTGCCCTGTACGGGCTGGTCGTGCTGTTCCAGCTCGCCACGCTGCCGGTGGAGCTCAACGCCAGCCGGCGCGCGCTCCGGGCCCTGCGGGAGACCGGCATCCTGTATCCCGAGGAGATGGAGGGCGCCCGAAGCGTGCTCACGGCCGCGGCCATGACCTATCTCGCGGCCAGCTTCACCGCGATCCTGACCCTGCTGCGCTTTCTGACCCTCGCCGGCAGCCGCCGGGGCCGGGACTGATGCCCGGCGCGCGCGAAGCGGCGCTGCGGGCGCTGTTGCACGTGGAGGAGGGGAAGGGCTACTCCAACCTCGTGCTGGACGGCACGCTTCGGGATTTTCCGGGGGATCCGAGGGACCGCGCGCTCGCCACGGCCCTGTTCTACGGAGTGCTGGAGCGCCGCATCACGCTGGATTATATCGTCGGCCTGTTCTCCCGAATCCCGGTCCGCAGGCTTTCGCCCGCGGTGCGGGAGATCCTGCGCATGGGGGTTTACCAGATCCGGTATTTCGAAAGGATCCCCCCCTCCGCCGCCGTGGACGAGAGCGTCAAGCTGGCGAAAAGCGCCGGCGAAAAGAGGGCGGCCGGCTTCGTCAACGCGGTGCTGCGCAGCCTGCTGCGGGAGCCGGGGCGCGTGCGGCTTCCGGAGGCCGGAAAGAACCCTCTCCGCCGCCTGAGCGTTGCCTATTCCTGCCCGGAGGAGCTGATTGCCCTCTGGCGGAAGGCCTATGGGGAAGACCGCGCGGAGCGTCTGCTGAAAAGCCTTGCCGGACGGCCGGACCTCTTTGTGCGGGTGAATAATACCCGCGCTTCCGAGGAACAATTATTGGAAAGGATGCGCGCGGAGGGCGTCTCCGCCTCGCCCGTTCCGTGGCCGGACGGCGCCCTGCGCCTGAGCGGGCCGGGGGAGATCCGCCGCGGCGCCTGCCATCGGGAGGGGCTGTTCCACGTGCAGGACCTTTCCTCGCAGATCTGCTGCCGCCTGCTGGACCCGCGGCCCGGCGAGAGAATCGCGGACGTCTGCGCCGCGCCGGGGGGCAAATCGTTCACCCTCGCGGAGCGGATGGGCAACCGCGGCGCGGTCTTCGCGTTCGACCGGACCGAGGGACGGGTCGGCCTGATCCGGGAGGGCGCGTGGCGCCTGGGCCTTTCCGTCGTCCACGCGGCGGTGCGCGACGCCGCCGATCCCCCGGGGGATCCGCCGGAGCCGTTCGACCGCGTGCTGTGCGACGTGCCGTGCTCCGGCCTCGGGGTGCTCCGCAGAAAGCCGGAAATCCGCTACAATTTTTTACCTGCTATTGACAGCCTGCCCGATTTGCAGTACCGTATTCTGTGTAGGTCGTCCTCGCTGGTAAAAAACGGCGGCGTCCTGTTTTATTCCACCTGCACCCTCAATCCGGGCGAGAATTCCGAAGTCGCCGCCCGCTTTCTGCGGGAGCATCCGGCGTTCGGGCCTTGGCCGCTGCAGGCGTCCGGAATGCCGGCGCGCGCGGTGGAGGAGCCGGCTCATCAGCTCACGCTGATGCCGTATGCGCATGGGACGGACGGCTTTTTTGTCGCCGCCTTTCAAAAGGGCAGGAGCTGAAAATTTGAGTCTTGCAGATCTGAAATCGATGACCCTCGCAGAGCTGAAATCGCTGGTAAACGCATGCGGCCAGCCGGATTTCCGCGCGCTGCAGATGTATCGCTGGCTGCAGCAGAGGGGCGTCTCCGGCTTTGAGGAAATGACCGATCTGCCCAAGGAGTTCCGGAACGCCCTCGCCGCCGGGAGCTACATAGCCGGCGCCGAAATCGAGCGCCGGTACCGCTCGCGGCTGGACGACACGGTGAAATACCTGTTCCGGATGCGCGACGGGCAGCTGGTTGAAAGCGTGCGGATGCGTTACCTGCACGGCCTGACGCTCTGCGTTTCCACCCAAGTGGGGTGCCGGATGAACTGCGCGTTCTGCGCGACGGGGAAAAGCGGCTTTTCCCGCAACCTCGCCCCCTCCGAGATGCTGGCCCAGATCCAGTCGGCCCAGGCCGATGCCGGCGAGCGGATCTCCAACGTCGTCCTGATGGGCATGGGGGAGCCGCTGGATAATTACGACAACGTGCTGCGCTTTCTCGAGCTGGTCTCTTCCGAAGAGGGGCTGGATATCGGGATGCGCCATCTTTCCCTTTCCACCTGCGGGATCGTGGACCGGATCGATCAGCTTGCCGAGGAACGGCTCCAGCTCACGCTTTCCGTTTCGCTGCACGCGCCGAACAACGAGATCCGCTCGCGGCTGATGCCGGTGAACCGCCGGTGGGGCGTGGAGGAGCTTCTGAGCACCTGCCGGCGCTATGCGGAGAAGACGGGCCGGCGCATTTCCTTTGAATACGCCATGATCGGCGGGGTCAACGACAGCGGGGCCTGCGCGCGGGAGCTGGCCGCGCGGCTGAAGGGGATGCTGTGCCACGTCAACCTGATCCCCGTGAACAGCGTGAAGGGCTCCCCGTTCCGCCGGAGCTCGCCGGAGCGGAACCGGCTTTTCATCCGGATCCTGTCCGAATCCGGGATCACCGCCACGGTCCGCAGAACCCTCGGCGCCGATATTGACGCTTCCTGCGGCCAGCTCAGGCGCAGATACGAAGAGGAGGTGGCCCATGTTGAAACTCTACAGCAAAAGTGATGTCGGCCTTGTGCGGAAATCGAACGAGGACGCCTGCCGCAGCGGCGTGTTTTCGGAGCACGCCGCGTGGGCGGTCGTCTGCGACGGCATGGGCGGGGTGAACGGCGGCAACGTCGCCAGCAGCATCGCGGTGGAGAAGATCGCGGCCTCCATCCTCTCCGGCTACCGCGAGGGGATGGACGAATCCTCCGTGCGCGAGCTGATGGCCTCGGCGGTCGCCTGCGCGAACGGCGCCGTCCACGAGGTGGCCGGCAGCGATTCCGCCCTCACGGGCATGGGAACGACGGTCGTCGCCGCCATCGTCTGCGGCGGGGAGGCGCATGTGGCCCACGCGGGCGACAGCCGCGCCTACCTGATCTCGAACGGGACGATCCGCCAGCTCACGACGGACCACTCCATGGTGCAGGAGATGATCGAAAAGGGCGACCTCACCGCCCAGCAGGCCAAGACGCATCCTCAGAAAAACATCATCACGCGTGCGCTCGGGGTCGAATCGTCCCTGCGGGTCGATTACAGCGTGACCCCCTTTTCCCAGGGGGACCGCCTGCTGATCTGCACCGACGGCCTGACCAATTATCTGGACGCGGACCAGATCCTCAGCCTCGCCCTCAAGCTGGACGGCGGACCGCTGACGGAACGGCTGATCGCCCTTGCAAAAGAGGCGGGAGGCAGCGACAACATCACGGTCGTTATTCTGGAAGACGAAGTCGCTTAAGGAGATGATACCGTATGGATAACTACACGGGAAAACGGCTCGACGGCCGTTACGAGATCCACGAGATCATCGGCGTCGGCGGAATGGCCGTCGTCTACCGCGCTTATGATACCATCGACGACCGCACGGTGGCCATCAAGATCCTCAAGGACGAATTTTCCGGGAACGAGGAATTTCTCCGCCGCTTCCGCAACGAATCCAAAGCGATCGCCGTGCTCTCCCACCCCAACATCGTCAAGGTCTACGACGTCAGCTTCGGGGACCGGATCCAATATATCGTGGAGGAATATATCGACGGGATCACCCTCAAGGAATATCTGGACCAGCAGAAGGTCATCAAATGGAAGGAGGCCATCCATTTCACCGTTCAGATCCTGCGGGCGCTCCAGCACGCCCACGGGAAAGGGATCGTCCACCGCGACATCAAGCCGCAGAACATCATGCTGCTGCAGGACGGGACCATCAAGGTCACGGATTTCGGCATCGCGCGCTTTTCACGCAGCGAGACGCGCACCATGACCGACAAGGCCATCGGCTCGGTCCACTATATCGCGCCGGAGCAGGCGCGCGGCGATTTCACGGACGAAAAGACGGACATCTACTCCGTCGGCGTCATGCTCTACGAGATGCTGACCGGCCGTCTGCCGTTCGAGGCGGACAACGCGGTCTCGGTCGCCATCATGCAGCTGCAGACCGACCCGAAGCCCCTGCGCGAGATCAACCCCTCCGTCCCGGAGGGCCTCGAGGAGATCACGCTCAAGGCCATGCAGAAGGACCCGGCGCGACGCTACCAGTCCGCCGCCGAGATGCTGCGCGACATCGAGGAGTTCCGCAGGAATCCGGCCGCCCGGTTCCAGTATAAATATTTCGTCGACGAAAAGCCGACCAAATATATCGACGCCATCGACTCGGTCCGGAACGCCCAGCCGCAGACGTACAACGACAACTACGACTATGTGGAGGAGGCGGAGCGCGTCCCCGCCAAAAAGAAAAAACCCGTCGCCCTCCTCGTCATCGCGGGGATCGCCGCCGCGTTCCTGATCGCCGCCGTCGCGTTCAGCGTGGCCGCCCTGACCCGAAGCTGGAACGCCGCGCCCGCGGACGTTCCGCTGCCGAGTTTTGTCGGGAAAACATACGATGAAGTGGTGAATGCGCCCGCGTCCTCCTACAGCTTCCACTTTATCAAAGAGGAAAAGAGCGATTCCAGCCATGCCGCCGGCCAGATCATCGACCAGACGCCGAAGGCGGGCACCGTCGTCAAGGCCACTGCGGACGTGACGCTCTTGGTCAGCACGGGCGGGGCGGAGTTCGATATGCCGGACGTTTCCGGCTATACGCGCGAGGAGGCCGAGGCCGCCCTGAAGCAGAAAAAGCTGACGCCGAAAGTCTTCGAGGTCGTGAGCGAGGACGTGGACGCCGGCAAGGTGGTCTCCACCGATCCCGCCGCCGGCACATCCGTGCGGGAAGGCTCCGAGGTCAAGGTGTACGTCAGCACCGGCAAGATTGTGCAGCAGGTGTCCGTGCCGAACGTGATCGGCGATTCCCTCGACGACGCGGTCGCGAAGATCACCGCCGCCGGACTGACCGTCGGGGAGCGGAAACCGAAGGACGACACGGGGAAGGACAAGGACGTCGTTGTCGACACCGACCCGCTCCCCGGCGTCAAGCTCGAAAAGGGCGGCACGGTCAATCTGGTGATCAGCTCCGGCGAGTCCTCGGAAAAATCCATCCCCGTCTATGTGGATCTGCCCGCCGGCGTTTCGCGCGATATCGAGCTCAAAGCCTATTTCGACGGCGATCTGCGCGAAACCAGGACGGTGAACCCGGCCTTCAACGCGACCGCCACGCTGACCTTCGCGGGCCGCAGCGGAAAGCATACGCTCATTGTTACGCTGGACGGAAGCAAATACCGGGCCTACACGCTGGATTTCGACCTCGGCAAGCCGAAGATGGACGAGAGCTATGAGTACAGACCGGCGAGCAGCAGCAATTCCTCTTCCGGAAATAACGTGTCCAGCGACCAGCCGGGCGTGTCCGTCACGCCGGGGGACTGAATCTATGCCTTTTTCCATGCAGGGTCTCATTCTGAAGGGCGTGGGCGGATTTTATACGGTCGAGACCGCGAAGGGCGTCTACGAATGCCGCGCGCGCGGGATTTTCCGCCGGGAAGGCGTCACGCCGGCCGCGGGAGACCGCGTGGAGATTTCCGCCGCGGAGGACGGGACCGGCACGGTCGAGGCGATCCTGCCGCGCAGGAATTTTCTCGAGCGCCCTCCCGTCGCGAACCTCGACCAGCTGGTCATCGTGGCCTCCGTCCGCGAGCCGGAGCCGAACCCGCTCGTGATCGACCGGATGATTGCGGCGGCCGAGTGCCGGGGGGTCGAGCCGCTGCTGGTGATCTCGAAGACCGACCTGAGCGCCGCGGACGGCCTCTGCGAAATTTACCGCGGCGCGGGGATCGGGCTGCGCTGCGTCTCCTCGGTCACGGGCGAAGGGGTGGACGCGGTGCGGGAGCTGCTGAAAGGCAAAATCACCGCTTTTGCAGGGAACACGGGGGTCGGCAAATCGTCCCTGCTCAACGCCATGTTCCGCAGCCTGAATCTCGAGACGGGCGAGATCAGCCGCCGGCTGGGCCGCGGCCGGCACACCACGCGCCGGGTGGAGCTGTTCCGGCTGGAGGGCGGCGGCTATGTGGCCGACACGCCCGGTTTTTCTTCCTTCGTCCCCGGCCCGTCCGGCGGGCTGACGAAGGAAAAGCTGCCCTATTGCTTCCGCGAATTTACGCCGTATCTCGGCCGGTGCCGCTTCACCTCCTGCTCGCACACCTGCGAGAAGGGCTGCGCGGTCCTCGAAGCCGTCGAAAGCGGCCGGATCAGCCGGTCGAGGCACCAAAGCTATGTTGCGCTCTATCGGGAAATGAAGGATTGGAACGAATGGGGGAAAAAAGAGAAATCTGCGTTGTGATCGGCTCCGCGCCGCTGAAAGACAATATTTTCAGCGGTCTGGACCGTTCTCGCTGCTATGTGGTCTGCGCCGACGGCGGATACGACAGCGCCGCCCGCTTCGGCGTGCGGCCCGACCTGCTGATCGGCGACTTCGATTCGGTCAAAAGCCGCCTGCCGGCCGGTGTGGAGACCATCCGGCTGAAGGTCGAGAAGGACGACACCGACACTTTCGCCGCCGTCAAGGAGGGCATCCGCCGCGGCTACCGTGATTTTGTGCTGGCCGGCGTGTTCGGCGGCGAGCGCAGCGACCATTCCTACGCCAGCCTGTGTGTCCTTCAGTACCTGTGCGGGCAGGGGTGCAGGGCCGTGCTGGAGGGGCCGCGCTGCCGCGCGTTCCTGCTGCGGGGCGGCAAGCTGACCCTGCGGGGGATGAAAGGGAAAACCGTCTCCGTCTTCCCGTTCGGCTGCGTCTCCTGCGAGGTCAGCTATACGGGCCTGAAATATCCGCTGACGCACGCTTTTCTGGTTTCTGACACCCCCCTCGGCGTGAGCAACCGCGCCGTCGACGACCCCGCCACCGTCACGGTCCACAGCGGGGACGCCCTGATCCTGGTGGAGCGATAATTCGGTTCGCACACATTTGCCGCCGCCTGTATATACTGTGAAAGGAAGGGTCCGTAAGACATAACGATCCGGTGGGGCGGTGTGTGCGCAATGGGGAAAAGTTCGGGCAAATGCGGCTCGTGGGCGGGCTATGCGATCGCTTTCGGGGTGGGGCTGGTGCTTTCGGCCTTCTGCCCCAGCGGCCTGATGCTTTTCGTCGTGGCGGTCATCATGGTCCTGCTGGGCGTCGCGCTCTCAAAAAAGTGCTGACATACCCGGGAGGAGGGCTTGGAATGAAGGTCGTCGTGGTGAAAAGTTCAAAATTCTGGAGCTTTATTCTGCGCAGGATGTTCGGCGTGAAGCGGGAGCAGTGACTCCGCGCCCCGCCGGCGGCCCCGATGGGGCCGCCTTTTTTTATGCTGTTCACTTAAAGAGGAGTACAATTATGCATAAGATTTCATTAATCTTCTCTGGAATAGCATTTTTGCTTGGCTGTATTACTTTAGGCGTTGCTATCTTTCTTTCGGATATTTCTGTAATAGTAAAAAATCTGAATAATTTTACCATGAAAGTGCCGCGAGTGAATAATAAAAAGGCTCCCGAAAGTCCTTTTGGCACGTTGGAAGCGCAGATGCAAAACGCCGTCGGGCGTTGCGCATCTGCGCCTATTCTTTTTCTAAAATCATGCCCGGCTTTCCCCGGCAGGTTTTTATGCCCTCCTTGGCATAAATAAGACAAGACCGGAATAACCATTACGTAGAAACAGAAAAAGGAGAGACCCCTATGGATTATATGCTGGAGCGCGAAAAGGTCGCCGTCGACGAGGTGGTCTTTGACGGAAGCCAGGAGCAGCCCGTCGACATGGACATCAGCCTTCCCGACTATTGCCCCGATATACAGCGGATCCTGAAATGCCAGATCTACCCGCGCATCACGTCGCGGAGCATCCTGGGCGACCGGCTGATGATCGACGGGAATTTCACGGTGAGGGCCTTTTACCTCGATCCGGACGGGTCCTGCGTGCGCTGCTGCGAGTCCGGCGATTCCTATTCGGCCGAGATCGCCCTCAAGCGGCCCGCCGACAATGCCTGCATCCTGGCCTCGCCGCGCGTGGAGTATATCAACTGCCGCGCCACGAGCCCGCGCCGGCTGGACGTCCACGGCGCTTTTTCGCTGTGCGCGCGGGTGGTCTGCCGCGGCGAGAGCGAGTTGGTCTCCAACATCGCCGGCGACGACGTCGAGCAGCGGAAAAACACGGTCACCGTGAACCAGCCCGCCGGTTTCTCCCAACAGCAGTTCAGCGTCGACGAGGTCCTGGAGCTCGGGCGCGGGAAGCCGCCGGCGGACAGCATCCTGCGCTCGGACGCGTTCGCCGTGCTGCAGGATTTCAAGCTCACGTCGGGCAAGCTGATGATCCGCGGGGAGGCCTGCGTCAAGTTTCTGTATTCCTCGGCCGGCGAGTCCGAATCGCTCGAGACCATGGAATATTCCATCCCGTTCAGCCAGGTGCTGGACTGCGCGGGCGCGGAGGACGACTGCCTCTGCGACGTGAAGCTGGACGTCGCCTCCGTGGAGGCGCAGATCAAGAACGACTACTCGGGCGACAAGACCTTTTTCGACACCCAGGTCAAGATCTTCGCCAGCGCAGAGGCCTGCCGCAGCACGCAGGTCACGTTCGTGAACGACGCCTATTCCAAGAAATACGACCTGGCCCTCGAGTCCAAGCAGAAATCCCTCGACAGCCTGACGGAGGTCGTTTCCGACACCTTCTCGCACAAGGCGGAGCTCGCCGCCGACGACAGCGCCGTCTCGAAGGTCATCGACGTCTGGAGCGAGATGGGCAGCGTCTCGGCCGAGGCGTCCGAGGGGAACGTCCGGTTCAAGGGCAAGTACAGCCTGTGCGTCCTGGCGTTCAACGCCGAAAACAAGCCGTTCTATTTCGAGCGCCTGCTGAACTTCGAGTACTCCAAGCAGTGCGCCTCCGCGGGGAACCTGAAGTGCGGGGCGGAGGTTTCCCCGGGGGCCGTGAGCTACCGCATCACCGGCGGCGGCATCGAGACGAAGACGGAGCTCCGCCTCACGGCCGAACTCTACCAGTCGCTCAGCGTCAAATCCATCTCGGCGGCCACCGCGGACGAGACGAAGCCGGCGCCGCGCGACACGGCCGCCCTGTGCCTCTATTTTGCCGACGCCGGCGAAAGCCTTTGGGAGATCGCGCGGCAGTACCGCACGTCTGCGCAGTCCGTCCGAAACGAAAACGGCCTTTCCGGCGACGTTGTGGAGAACAGGGGGATGCTGCTGATTCCGATGTGACCGGCCCGGCGGTTCCTGCTTGTTTTTCACGGCGAATATTTCTTCTGCCTGAGGGGGAGGTAAAATGGAAGAACACGATATCTACAGGGATATTTCGGAACGGACGAACGGGGATATCTACATCGGGGTCGTCGGGCCGGTCAGGACCGGGAAATCCACCTTCATCAAGCGCTTCATGGACGCCATCGTGGTGCCGAACATGGATTCGGAGGCCCGGCGCGACCGCGCCATAGACGAGATGCCGCAGTCCGCCGCGGGGCGCACCATCATGACGACGGAGCCCAAGTTCATCCCCGAGAAGGCCGTCACCGTCCACATCGACAACAGCGCCACCTTTTCCGTCCGGATGATCGACTGCGTCGGGTACATCGTCCCCAGCGCCCTCGGCTACATCGAGAACGACGCGCCGCGCATGGTGATGACGCCGTGGTACGACGAGCCGATCCCGTTCAACATGGCGGCCGAGATCGGCACGAAGAAGGTCATCACCGAGCACTCGACCATCGGCCTCGTGGTCACGACGGACGGCAGCATCAGCGACATCCCGCGCGCGGAATACGAAGAGGCGGAGGAGCGCGTGATCGACGAGCTGAAGAAGATCAGCAAGCCGTTCATCGTGCTGCTCAACTGCGTGGACCCCGCCGCCGACGAGGCGAAGGCCCTTGCGGACGGGATGCAGACGAAATACGGCGTGCCCGTCCTCCCCGTCAACTGCCTGCACATGGAGGAGAAGGAGATCCGGGACGTCCTCGCCAAGGTCCTGTTCGAGTTCCCCGTCCGGGAGATCCGGGTCGACATGCCGCGCTGGCTCTCTTCTCTCGAAAAGGACCACTGGCTGCGCTCCGCGGTCTACACTGCTATCCAGCAGTCGGCCGCGAAGGTCTCCCGCATCCGCGAGGTTGAGAATATCACCCGCGACGTAAGCCAGTGCGAGTACGTGAAGGACGCCGGCATGGAATCCGTCGAGCTGGGCACGGGGCGCGCGCGGATCGCCGTGGGCCTGCAGCCGAACCTGTTCTATAAGGTCCTCGGGGAGAAGACGGGGCTTGAGATCAGCGACGAGGGCAGCCTGATGGACTGCATGCTGCAGATGGCGAAGATCAAGAAGGTCTACGACAAGATCGGCGGCGCGTACCGCGACGCCGAGGAAAACGGCTACGGCATCGTGATGCCCGGCGTGGACGAACTGAGCCTCGAGGAACCCGAGATCATCCGCCAGGGCGGAAGGTACGGCATCCGCCTGAGGGCCGCGGCGCCTTCCATCCACATGATGAAGACGCGCATCACGACCGAGATCACCCCCATCGTCGGCTCCGAAAAGCAGTCGCAGGAGCTGGTGGAGTATATCCTCAAGGAGTTCGAGTCCAACCCGTCGCAGATCTGGAACTCCAACATCTTCGGCAAAAGCCTGCACGAGCTGGTCAACGAGGGTCTGCACAACAAGCTGAACCGCATGCCGGACGACGCGCGGGACAAAGTGCGCGAGACCATCGAGCGCATCATCAACGAGGGCTGCAGCGGTCTGATCTGCATCATCCTGTGAAAAAACGTCCCGCCGTCTTTGGATAGGGAGGAACGCCGGAAACGACGTCCCTCCCTTTCCGGCGTTTCCCCACTTTCAGTTCTTTTCCTACGGCAATTCCGGCTGCGATTGAGAGAAGAAAATAGTTTCTCCCCCGCCGGAGGCGGGGGAGAAACAAAAAAGCTTCCGCGGGAAAACGTCCGTTCCCGTCAGACAATCGAGCCGCCGCCGTCCACCACGAGGAACTGGCCGTTGACGTAGCTGCAGGCGTCGGAGGCGAAGAAGATCACCGGGCCGTTGAGCTCGCCGCGCGCGCCGGGCCGGGAGGCCGGGCAGAGGGCGTTGTACATCTGCATGAACTGCTGATGCTTGAACAGCGTGCCGGCCGTCATCTCGGATTCAAACAGGCCCGGGCCGATAGCGTTGACGGTGATGTTGTAGCGGGCGTAGCTCGCGGCCATTCCCCTGGTGAGCCCCACGACCGCGGCTTTCGACGCATTGTAGACGTGGCGCACTAGCTGGTCGCTCTTATCGGCCACGATGGCGTTGACCGAGGCGATGTTGACGATGCGGCCGTATTTGCGCTCTTTCATGCCCGGCACGACATATTTGCCCATCAGGAAAATGCCCTTGACGTTGATGTCCATCACTTTGTCCCAGTCGGCCTCGGACATCGTTTCCACCGAGCCGCCGATCGCGATGCCGGCGTCGTTGAGCAGGATGTCGATGCGGCCGAACTTCTCGAGCACCTCGCCGACGGCCGCCTTGACGTTGGCTTCATCGGAGACATCGCACTGCACGGCGACGGCGCGGCCGCCGTTTTTCTCGATGTCGGCGACGACGTCCTGGAGCTTCTCCTTGCGGCGGGCCAGCAGCGCGACCTGCGCGCCCTGCGCGGCCAGCGCGCGGGCGGCGTCGGCCCCGAGGCCGCTGGACGCGCCGGTGACGACGGCAAATTTTCCGGTGAGATCAAACAGATTTTTCATTTTTGACTTCCTTTCGCAGTTTACAGCATTTCCAGTTGGGTTGCGGAAGGCTTTTGGTTTCTCCCGCGCCGGAGGCGCGGGAGAAACCATTTCGCGCGCTCCGCCGCGACTGGAATCACCGCAGGCTTTAGGGTGCTTCCGGCCCTTCCATACTACCGGGACTACCGGGAGCAGGGGACATGCCCGCCGGTTTCCGGCGGTTCGTCCCGGCCTTAAAAAGTATACCAGAATCTTACATGGGAATCAATCGATTTTATGCGCCGGATTCAAAAAACGCGGCGGCGCGCGGAAGCGTCTTCCCCGCGGATGACGGAAAAAAACGGAGGCCGCGGGGCGGATCCGGCAGGCTGCCTGCGGCGCGCCGGGGAGCCTGCGGCGGGAAAAGAACCGGGGGCCTTTCCGGCGTTGCTTTTTTGCCGCAAGAAGGTTATACTTATTAAGTATGGCCGAAAAAAAGCGCGGAGCCTTTGCGGGCAAAGCGCCGGATTCGGCGGAAATTCATCAAAGACAGGATGTAGATATGCTGCAGTTTAAGACTTTGTCGCTTTCCGATATCCCGGCGGTGAGACCCTTTCTGGACCGCCAGAATTACCGGATCTGCGATTACACCATCGGCGGGATCTTCATGTGGAGGGATTATTTCAAAACCTATTTTACCGTTTACCGCGACACGCTGATCTTCAAGGTGAAATACCTCGGCGGGGTGACGGCGTTCGCCGTCCCCATCGGGGAGGACCCGGAAGGGGCCATGGGGCAGATCGAAGCCTGTTGCCGGGAAAGCTCCCTTCCGCTGCTGTATTGTACCGTGCCGGCGGAAGCCCTGCCGGCCTTGAAGCGAAGATACCCGGATGCCTCGGCCCAGCCGAACCGGGACTGGTTCGATTATCTTTACCGCACGGAGGATCTGATCTCCTTCCGCGGGAAAAAGTACGACGGCCAGCGCAACCACGTCCACAGATTTCAGCGCCTTTACCCGGACTATTCTTTTCAGGAGATCACGGCTGAAAATCTCGGCGCAGTGCGCTCTTTTTATGCGCAGTTTGCCAAGGAGCACCAAAAGGCGGGCCCGGTCGCCCGGGAAGAAAGCGCGAAGGTCATGGAGGTCTTGGACCATTACGGCCTTTACGGCCTGTTCGGCGGCTGCATCAGCGCCGGCGGAAAGATCGTCGCCATTTCCGTTGGCGAGACGGTGGGGGACACCCTCTTCGTCCATGTGGAGAAGGCGGACACGCAGTATCCCGGCGTATATCAGGTGCTGGTCCAGGAGTTTTTGAAGCATTTTGCGACGGAGAAGACGGTGTTCGTCAACCGCGAGGAAGACGTCGGCGACGCAGGGCTGAGAAAATCAAAGTTCTCGTACCACCCCGTCCGGCTGCTGGAAAAAAGCACGGTCCGCGCCTTCCCGGATCCGGCCGGGGCGCAGAAAGAAGGGGGACGGGCATGACGGAAAAACTTTACGATTCCGACGCGTATCTCAGAACTTTCGCCGCGCATGTTACCGGCTGCCGGGAGGAAAACGGCGGGTTCGCCGTGACGCTCGACCGCACCGCATTCTATCCGGAGGGGGGCGGCCAGCCCGCCGACCGGGGGGTGCTGAACCTCGCGAACGTGCGGGACGTGCGGGAAAAAGGGGGAACGATCGTCCATCGGACGGACCGTCCCCTGCCCGAGGGGGCTTTGGTGTTCGGCGGCGTCGACTGGCCCCTCCGGTTCCGCAGGATGCAGCAGCACACGGGGGAGCACATCGTGTCCGGCCTGGCGCACCGGCTGTTCGGCGCGGAGAACGTCGGCTTCCATATGGGGGAAGCGTTCCTGACGGTCGACTGGGACCGGCCGATTCCCGCCGACGGCCTTGCGCTGATCGAGCGCCTCGCGAACGGCGCCGTGTACCGCAACCTGCCCATCCGCGCGGAGTATCCGCCGCCGCAGGAGCTGGGGCGCCTGCGCTACCGCAGCAAAAAGGCGCTTTCCGGCGCGGTGCGGATCGTGACGGTGCCGGGGTACGACGTCTGCGCCTGCTGCGGCACGCATGTCGCCCGCACGGGGGAGATCGGCGCGGTCAAAATCCTCGGCGCTCAAAACTACAAGGGCGGGACCCGCATCTCCATGGCCTGCGGCGCCCAGGCCATGGAGGATTACGGGGAACGGCTGCGCGTGACCGCCGAGCTCTCGGAGCTGTTCTCCGCGAAAACGGAGGGGATCGGGAAGGCGGCCGGCCGAGTGCTCGCGGAGAACGCGGAGCTCAAGCGCCGGCTCGCCGCCCTGCGCGGCCGGATGATTGAGGGAAAGGTGGCCGCCGTTCCGGAAAAGTGCGGGAGTGCCTGCCTGTTCGAGGAGGGCCTTCCTCCGGAGGACCTGCGGCGTTTCGCGCTGCTGCTCGCCGCGCGCTGTGCGGGGACGGCGGCCGTGTTCAGCTCGGAAGACGGCCGGTACCGCTACGCCGCCGCCGCGGCCGGGCGGGACGTGCGCCCGTTCGGCCGGGCGCTGAACGAGGCGTTCGGCGGTCGGGGCGGCGGCTCGGCGGAGCTGGTGCAGGGTTCCCTGCGGGGGGACGAGGCGGCCGTCCGGGAGTTCTTCCGGAAATTCGCGCGGCCCGCGCCGTGACGCCGGCCGCGCCGGCAGCCTACAAAATACCGCCCGTCGCTTGACAAGCTTCTACAAGGGGCGGTATAATTTTTGCTATGTGTTTGACTGCGGAACCGATGAAAATTTTTATATAGATGAGGATGGAGGGCAATATGTCTGCGAAGTTTGTTTTTGTTACCGGAGGGGTGGTTTCCGGCCTGGGAAAAGGGATCACTGCGGCGTCCCTCGGCAGGCTGCTCAAAGCCCGCGGGCTGCGGATCACCATGCAGAAGTTCGACCCTTACCTGAACGTCGATCCCGGCACCATGAATCCGTTCCAGCACGGCGAGGTCTTTGTGACCGACGACGGCGCGGAGACCGACCTCGACCTCGGCCATTACGAGCGGTTCATCGACGAAAACCTTACGCAGAACAGCAACGTGACTTCCGGAAGGGTGTACTGGAACGTCATCCAGAAGGAGCGGAACGGAGATTACGGCGGCGGCACGGTGCAGGTGATCCCGCACATCACCAACGAGATCAAGGCCCGCATCTACGAGGGGAAAGAGAACGTCGACGTCGCCATCATCGAGGTCGGCGGCACGGTCGGCGATATCGAGAGCCAGCCGTTTCTGGAGGCGATCCGCCAGTTCGCCATCGAGGTCGGCCGCTCCAACTGCCTGTTCATCCACGTCACGCTGGTCCCGTACCTGGCCTGCTCGCACGAACACAAGTCCAAGCCGACCCAGCACAGCGTGAAGGAGCTGCTTTCCCTCGGGATCCAGCCGGACATCATCGTCCTGCGGTCCGAAAAGGAAGTGGGGGAGGATATCGAGAAAAAGATCGCCCTTTTCTGCAACGTCGCGGAAAACTGCGTGATCGAAAACTTGGATCTTCCCCTTCTTTATGCCGTTCCGCTCGCCCTGCGCAGGGAGCGCCTGGACGACATCGTCTGCACGCGGTTCGGCCTGCACACCCCGGAGCCGGACCTCAGCGACTGGATCGAAATGGTCGACACCGCCTCCTCGCTGACCGAAAGCGTCACGATCGCCATCGTGGGCAAATACATCGAACTGCACGACGCCTACCTCAGCGTGGCGGAGGCGCTGACGCACGGCGGGATCGGCAACAAGGTCAAGGTGAGCGTCAAGTGGGTGGATTCCGAGGCCATCACGGATGAGAACGCTGCCGACATCCTTGCGGACGCCGACGGCGTGCTGGTGCCGGGCGGCTTCGGCCCGCGGGGCATCGAGGGCATGATCCGGGCCATCCGCTACGCGCGCACCCGCAACGTCCCGTTCCTCGGCATCTGCCTGGGGATGCAGCTCGCGCTGGTGGAGTTCGCGCGCTCGGTGCTCGGCCTTGCGGACGCCAATTCGGCGGAGTTCGACCCGCAGAGCGCCAACCACGTGGTCGACCTGATGCCGGAGCAGCGGAACGTCGTGCAGCTGGGCGGGACCATGCGCCTGGGCAAATACCCGTGCAAGCTGCAGCCCGGCACGTTGGCCGCCCGCCTTTACGGCGGCGCGGACGTGATCCACGAGCGCCACCGCCACCGCTTCGAGGTCAACAACGACTACCGCGGGCAGTTCGAGAAGGCCGGCGTCGTTTTCAGCGGCCGGTCGCCGGACGGCCGCATCGTGGAGATGATGGAACTGCCGGCCCACCCGTGGTTCATGGGCTCCCAGTTCCACCCGGAGTTCCGCTCCCGCCCCAACCGGCCCCACCCGCTTTTCCGCGGGCTGGTCGGCGCCGCAAAGGAGTTCAAGGCGAAGCGCGGCGGGCAGATGAAGCTGGACTGACCTTTTTTCCTCTATGCTTGAATAATATTCCATTTTATGCCAAAGCTTTTTCCGAAGGATCCAGCGTTTCCGGCCGGGCGCGGAGGGCTTTCGCCGCCCGGTCGCGGCTGGAACCGCTGGAAGCGGAAGGAGAGTTTGGGCATGAAGCTATGGGAAAAATCGCTCTGCCTGGCGATGGCCCTCGCGGTGCTTTTCAGCTTTTCCGGCCTCGCGGCCGGCTGCGAGGACATCCCGAACCACATCCTGCGCCTGCATGTGCTCGCGAACTCCGATACGGGCGGCGACCAGGACCTCAAGCTGAAAGTCCGCGACCGCATCCTCCGGGAGAGCGCGGGTCTGCTGGACGGCGTGAAGAGCCGGGACGAGGCCGAACGGGCGGTCGCCGGGAACCTGACGCGCCTGCAGGCGGCCGCCGAGGACGAGATCCGGAAGCAGGGGTATTCCTATCCGGCGCGCGCGGAGCTGACGAACATGTATTTCCCCTCGCGGCAGTACGGCGAAGTCACCCTGCCGGCGGGCCGCTATGACGCCGTGCGGGTGACCATCGGCGCCGGCGGCGGGCACAACTGGTGGTGCGTGCTTTTCCCGGCCCTGTGCCTGCCCGCGGCGGAAGCGCCGGCCCAGCTGCAGGACGTGCTCGACCGCAACGAGATGGAGATCGTCCGGAACGGGGACGGAAGCGGGTACATCATCAAATTCAAGTCCGTGGAGCTGTACCAGCAGTTCCGCGGCTGGCTGGAGCAGCATTTCGGCTGACGAACGGGGGTCCGGCGGCCCGGAGCGTGGCTTTCCCTCCCGGTTTATGCTATAATACCGGGGAACAAAAAGGGGGAAAAGCCATGCTTCGTTTTGTGTTCGGGCGGGCCGGCAGCGGGAAGACCCGGACCGTGCGGCTTGCGCTGCGGGAGATGGCGCAGGCCGGCGGGGACCGGCTGATGCTGGTCGTCCCGGAGCAGGCTTCGTTCGAGAACGAGCGCGCGATGCTTCGCCTCCTCGGCCCGGAGAAGGCGCGCCGCGTTTCCGTGACCAGCTTTTCCCGTCTGGTGGACGCGGTGCAGCGCCGGTACGGCGGATTCGCGGGGCGCCGGCTGGACGACGGGGGCCGCGGCGTTTTCATGAGCCTTGCGATCGAGCAGGTGCGCGACCGCCTTGAGATCTACCGCAAAAACGCGGAGAGCACCGAGCTGGTCGGCCTGATGCTCTCGATTTCGGCCGAGCTGAAGATGTGCGCCGTCGGGCCGGAGCAGCTGGAAAAGGCGGCCGACCGCCTGCAGCAGGGCACGCTGCGGCGGAAGCTGCGGGAGATTTCGCTGATCCTCTCCGCCTACGACGCGCTGGTGGCGCGGAGCTTCCTCGACCCGCTCGACGACCTGACCCGCCTGAAAAACATGCTGGCGCGGCGCGACTTTTTCTCGGGCTGGACGGTGATGGTCGATTCCTTCCAAAGCTTCACCGTTCAGGAATACGAGATCCTCGCGCTGATGATGCGGCAGGCGGATGAGGTGCGCGTGGCGCTCTGCGCGAACGGGCTGGGCGGCCCGGAGGACGACTCCGGCCTGTTCGCCCTGGCGCGGCGCACGGCGAAGACCCTGATGCGCCTCGCCGCCCGGGACGGCGTGCGCGTCGCCCCGCCGCAGGTGCTGGAGCCCGGCCGCCGCTTCCGGAACCCCGCCCTCGCCGCGCTGGAGGCGGGGGCTTACCGCCCGGCGCGGGACGTTTACTCCGGCCCCAGCGGCGGCGTCGCGGTCTACGAGGCGAAGAACCGGTACGACGAGGCCGCCTTCGTCTGCGCGGCCATCCGCAACCTGGTGATCCAAAAGCATTACCGCTACCGCGATTTCGCGGTGATCGCGCGCTCCGCGGAGCCGTACGCCGGCATCCTCGACACCGCCCTCGGTCGGTGGGAGATCCCGTATTTCATGGACCGGCCCGAGCCTGTCGACGCCGAGCCGCTGATGCGGCTGATCCTCTCCGCGTTCCGCATCGTGCGGTACGGCTTCCGGTCGGACGATATTTTCCTCTACTTGAAAACCGGCCTCGCCGGCCTTTCCACCGAACAGATTTCGGAGCTGGAGAACTATGCGTTCGTCTGGAACCTTTCCGGGAAAAAGTGGAGGGAGGCCTGGACGGACCACCCCGAGGGTTTCGGGGAGAAGTTCACGGAGGCGGATTCCGCGCTGCTCGCGCGCGTTAACGATTTTAGGCGCAGGACCGTCGGGCCGCTCGCGCGCCTCGCGGAGGCGACGGCCGGCGAAAAGACCGGCGAGGAGATGGCCGCGGCGGCCTACCGCCTTCTCGAAGAGGTGGGCGCGGCCGAAAACCTGCGGGCCTTCGCCGCCCGGCTCGCGCGGCAGGGCGGCGCCGCGGCCGCCGAACGGGAGCTGCGCGTGTGGGACCTGCTGATGAACGCGCTGGACCAGACGGCGCTGGTGATCGGGAAGACCCGGGTCACGGGCGCGCGGTACGCGGAGCTGCTGCGCCTGGTGATCCAGTCCGGCAGCATCGCGAGCATCCCGCAGGGGCTGGACGAGGTCACGGTGGGCGACGCGGACCGCATCCGCACGGCGGAGCCGAAGGTGGTGTTCCTGATCGGCGCGGCGCGCGGGGAATTTCCGCTCGCGCCGGGCGGCCGCTGCGTGTTCAGCGACGGCGAGCGCCGCAGGCTTATCCGCCTCGGCCTGCCGCTCAACGACACCGCGGAGGGGGCGGCCCTGCAGGAACGCTTTCTGGCCTACGCTTCCCTCTGCGCGCCTTCGGAGCGGCTTTATATTACCTATCCCGTCTCCGACGGCGCGGGAAACGGGCTTTCCCCTTCGTCCATCCCGGGCGAAGCGCGCGCGGTGCTGAAAAACGTCCGCTTTCTGAACGAATACGCGCTGGAGCCGGTCTGGTTCGCGTGCGCGAGGGCTCCGGCCCTGGAGCTGACCGCGCGGAAGTGGAATTCCGGCGACGCGCTTTCCTCCTCGCTCAAAGCCCTGTTCCGCAAACGGGAAGAGGACGGGCGCCTGGCCGCCGCCGCCCGCGCCGCGGACCGGGAACCGGTCCGGTTCGCCGACCGGGTCGCCGCCCGCGCCCTGTTCGGGACCAGCCTGCGCGTCTCCGCGACGCAGATCGAAAAATTCTATCTGTGCCGCTTCCAGTATTTCTGCCGGTACGGGCTCAACGTGCGGGAGCGCCGCGCCGCCGAGCTGAACGCGCTGGAATACGGCAGCCTGATGCATTTTCTGCTGCAGCGGCTGTTCCGGGACGTGGGTGCCCGGGCAGTCGACGCGATGGGCCCGGACGAGCTGCGCGAAAGGATTCTGGGGTTCCTCGGCGAGTATGTGAAGCAGGCGTTCGGCGGGCTGGAGAACCGCACGCCGCGCTTCGCGTACCTGGTGGGGCGCATCGCGGACGCGGCGCGCGTCGTCGCCGCGCACATCGCGCGGGAGCTCTGCCAGAGCGCCTTCCGGCCCGTGGATTTCGAACTGGAGATCGGCGGGGCGGTCGGCCCGCTCCGCATCCCTCTCCCGGAGGGCGGCGAGGTCCTCGTCGACGGCAAGATCGACCGGGTGGACCTGATGGACCGCGGCGGCGTGCGCTATCTGCGCGTGGTCGATTACAAGACGGGAAGAAAGGAATTCAAGCTCTCCGACGTGATCTACGGCATGAACATGCAGATGCTGATCTATCTCGCCGCGCTGTGCGAGAACGGCGGAAAACGGTACGGCGACTTCCGCCCGGCGGGCGTGCTGTACGCCCCGGCGAACCGGCCCGCCGTCTCCGCCGGACGGGACGCGCCCCCGGCCGCGCTGCGGGAGAAGGCGGAGCGCCAGCTGCGGATGGACGGCCTGGTGCTGGACGACCCGCAGGTCGTGGCGGGCATGGACGGCGGGGGCAGGGGCCGCTTCATCCCCGTGGCCCTGAAGGACGGCGTGCCGGACCGGCGCGACCACGTCGTCTCCCCCGAAGAGCTCAAGGCGGTCCTCGGCTACCTCAAAACGCTGATCGCGGATATGGCCCGGGAACTATGGAACGGCGAGGTCGGCGCGGTGCCGCTGAACGGGGACCGGTACAACGCCTGCGAGTGGTGCCCGTATTCCTCCGTGTGCGGGCATGAGCGCGACGATCCCGAGCGCGCGATGCAGACCTGGGACCGGGCCGCCGCAATGGAGGAGCTGGAAAAGGCGAAGGAGGAGGCGGAACCGTGAGCAGAAACTGGACGGAAGAACAGAAAGACGCCATCCGCGCGCGGGGCGGCACGCTGCTGGTCTCGGCGGCGGCCGGTTCCGGCAAGACGGCGGTGCTGGTCCAGCGCGTGCTCGAGCGCCTGACGGACCCGCGACACCCGACCGACGCGGACCGGCTGCTGGTCGTCACGTTTACCCGCGCCGCCGCGGCGGAGATGAGCGGCCGCATCGAGTCGGAGCTTGCCCGCCTGCTGGAGCGGGAGCCGGAAAACGCCTCCCTCCGCCGGCAGCAGCTCCTTCTGCCGCGCGCGCATATCAGCACCATCGACAGCTTCTGCGCCGACCTGGTGCGCCAGAATTTCTACCGCCTCGGCGTCGCGCCGGATTTCCGCATCCTCGACGACAGCGAGGATGCCGTGCTGCGCGCGGACGCGGCCGACGAGGCCCTGCGGGAATTCTACGAGCGGGGCGACGCGGCGTTCTACGAGTTCGTCGAGTCCTTTTCCTCCGGCCGGGACGACGCGGGGGTCGCGCAGACCGTCGGCCGGCTGTACGATTTCGTGCGGTCGCACCCGTTCCCGCGCCGCTGGATGAGGGAGAAGGCGGCGCTCTACGGGGCGCGCCTGCCGGTGGGGGAAACGGTCTGGGGAAAGGCCGTGCTTGCCTTCGCGCGGGACGCCGTGGCCTACTGTATTTCCGTCGCGGAGGATTCCCTCGCCCGCATGGCGGAGGACGAAAAGATCGCCGCCGCCTATTCCGACGGCTACGGCGCCGACCTCGCCGGACTTAGGAACCTCGGGGAGGCGGTCCGCTCGGAGGACTGGGACCGGATCGCCTCCTCCTCCGCCGGCTTTTCATTCCGGAAACTCCGGCCCCTGCGCGGCTTCGGGAACAGCCCCCTGAAGAGCCGCCTGGCCGCCGCCCGGGCCGAGGTCAAGGGCACCGTGGGGAAGATCGCGTCCCTGTTCTCCGCTTCCGCCGGGCAGTGCGCCGAGGACATCGCCCGGCTCAGGCCCATTGTCGGGAAGCTGTTCGAGGTGACCGAACGCTTCTCGGAGATTCTGGACAAAAAGAAGGCCGAGCGCCGCGCCGTCGATTTCAGCGACCTCGAGCACCTCTCGCTCCGCCTGCTGGTGCGGGAGACGGAAAGCGGCTTCGAGCGCACGCCGGAGGCGCTGGAGCTCGCGGACTCGTTCGACGAGATCATGGTCGACGAATACCAGGACACGAACGAGACGCAGGACCTGATCTTCCGCGCCGTCTCGCGGGACGAGTGCAATCTGTTTCTCGTCGGGGACGTCAAGCAGAGCATCTACCGCTTCCGCCAGGCCATGCCGCAGATCTTCCTGCAGCGCCGCGCGGCCTTCCCGCCTTACGACCGGAAGGCGGACCGCTACCCGGCGTGCGTGGTGCTGGGCCGGAACTTCCGCAGCCGCGCGGGCGTGACGGACGCCGTCAACTTCGTGTTCCGCCAGCTCATGAGCCGCGAGACCGGCGAGCTGGACTACATAAAGTCCGAGGAGCTCGTCCCCGCGGCGGAGTATCCGCCCGGCGCCGAACCCGCGGCAGAGCTCGACGTGATCGACCTCTCCGGAGCCGGCGGGGAGGACGCGGTCGCGGCCGAGTGTCGGCTGATTGCGGAAAAAATCTACGCGATGGCCGACGGGATCCCGCGCGTCTATGAGAACGGTTCGCTGCGCCCGGCGGTTTACCGCGATTTCTGCATCCTGCTGCGCAGCGCGAACCGCCCCGCGCACGAATACGTCCGGGAGCTGACTGCGCTCGGCCTGCCCGCGTGGGCCGACACGGCGGGCGGCTTCTTCGGGGCGCGCGAGGTCGGCACGGCTTTGTCGCTGCTGCGCGTGATCGACAACCCGATGCAGGATATCCCGCTCCTCGCGGTGATGATGTGCCCGATCTACGGCTTCACCGCGGACGAGATGGCCCGGATCCGCGCCGCGGCCCGCCCGGGCAGGCTGTACCCGGCGGTGGAGGCCGCCGCGAAGCGGAGCGGAAAGGTGCGGGCGTTCCTCGGGGAGATCGAGGGCTTCCGCACGCTGGCGGCGACGATGCCGTCCGACCGGCTGATCCGCGCCGTGTTCGAGAGGACCGGCTACCCCGACCTGGTGCAGGCCATGCCGAACGGCGGGCTGCGCCTGGCCAACCTGCGCCTGCTGCTGGAATACGCCGGAAGATACGAGGCCTCCGGCTTCAGCGGCCTCGCGGGCTTCCTGCGCTTCCTCGAGCGGATGCAGCGGAGCCGGGGCGACCTTTCCGCGGCCTCGGCGCTCAGCGAATCCGCCAACGTGGTGCGCGTGATGAGCATCCACCGCGCGAAGGGGCTGGAATTCCCGGTCTGCATCCTCGCGGGCTGCTCCCGCCGCTTCAACCGGGAAAGCCCCGCCGTGCTGCTGCACCCGGAGCTGGGTCTCGGTATCCGCCTGCGCGGGGAAAACGGCGTGCGCTACGACACCATGCCGCGCGAGGCGGCCGCGCTGGAGCTGGAGCGCGGCGAAATGAGCGAGGAGCTGCGCGTGCTCTACGTCGCCATGACCCGCGCGAAGGAAAAGCTGATCCTGGTGGACGCCCTGAAGGACGCGGGGAAGACGCTGGCGAAGCTCGCGCCGCGTCTGACGGACGGACCGAGGATCCAGCCCTACGCCGTCCGCTCCGCCGGCAGCATCTCCGACTGGCTGCTGCTCTGCGCGCTGCGCCACCCCGACGGCCGCCCGCTGCGCGACCTGGCCGGCGCGCCGGAAAGCGTCGTCCTGCCCGCAAAGGAGCGGTGGGCGATCCGCGTCGTCCGCCCGCAGGCGGAGGAAGAGGCGGCCGTTCCGGAAACGCTCGCCCCCGCCGCCCCGGACGAGGCCCTGACGGCGAGGATCGCCGCAAACCTCGACTTCGTCTATCCCTACGCCGGGCTGAACGGCGTCTGCGCGAAGGTGGCCGCCTCGGAGCTGGCGGAAAAGCCGTTCGCCGCGAAATACGCCGCCTCCTCGCGCCCGGCCTTCCTGAGCGAGCGCGGGATGACCGCCGCGGAGCGCGGCACGGCGCTGCACGCCTTCCTTCAGTCCGCCGATTACCGCCGCGCCGCGCGGGACCCGCAGGCGGAGCTCGGCCGCCTGTGTGCGGAGGGCTTTCTCACCGAGGCGCAGGCCCGGGCCGTGGACCTTCCCCGCGCACAGGCGTTTCTTTCCGGCCCGCTGGCGGCGAGGATCGCCGCCTCCCCGCACGCGGAGCGCGAGTTTCGCTTTTCGGTCGAGATCCCGGCGGGCCGCGTCGACCCCTCGCTGCCCCCGGCCCTGCGGGACGAGCCCGTCGTCCTCCAGGGCGAGGCCGACTGCGTGTTCGAGGAGGCGGGCGGCCTCGTCCTGGTCGATTACAAAACCGACCGCGTCAAGGACCCCGCCGCGCTGTGGGCGCGGTACCGCGAACAGCTGGAGCTGTACCGCTTCGCGCTGGAACGCTGCACCGGCAAAAAGGTGCGGGAGTGTCTGTTGTATTCGTTTGATCTGAACGAGATCGTCCGCAGGCCGTGACGGACGCGGAAAATCGCGAAAATCCCGTTGACATCGCCCGTCCGGCGTGCTATACTATGAACCTGTAAAACAAAGAGGAATACGGCGCGGACGCCCGTTATTCACACCTGTGGGGGTTTTCCGGCACGGGTCAATACGTTCGGTTTTGCCCGGTAGATGGGGATTGCCTGTATTGGCGCGCGGAGGATTTTTGTCCGCGCGCTTTATTCTTTGTGCAAGCCAGCGAAGTGTTTTTTGGAGGTGCTTCATTATTAGCAGCAAGGAACTTCAGATCAATGGGCAGATCCGCGACCGGGAAGTTCGGGTGATCGGCCCGTCCGGCGCTCAGCTTGGGCTGATGTCGTCGGCTCAGGCCCTGCAGAAAGCGGCGGAGATGGACCTGGACCTGGTGAAGATCGCCCCCCAGGCCAAACCGCCGGTCTGCAAGATCATCGACTACGGAAAATTCCGGTTCGAGCAGGCCAAGCGCGACAAAGAGGCGCGGAAAAACCAACGCACGGTGGGCATCAAGGAAATCCGACTTTCGCTCAACATTGACACGCACGATTTCAACACGAAAGTCGGCCACGCGCAGCGTTTTCTGAAGGAAGGCAACAAGCTCAAGGTCTCCATCCGGTTCCGCGGCCGCGAGATGGGCCACCCGGAACAGGGTCATGAAACCATGCGCCGTTTCGCCGAGGCCCTGAGCGACCTGGCGAACGTGGAGAAGCCCTCCAAACTGGAAGGGCGCAATATGCTGATGTTCCTTGCATCCAAGCCCGCAAAGCAGTAACTTTCGATAAGGAGGGGCATTTTATGCCTAAAATCAAGACCCATACCGGCGCCAAAAAGCGTTTTAAGCTGACCAAGACCGGGAAAGTCCTGCGCGCCCAGGCCTTCAAGTCCCATATCCTGAACAAGAAAACGACGAAGCGCACCAGGAATCTGCGCAAGACCGTCGTGGCCGACAAGACGAACGTCGCGCAGATCAAGCGGCTGATCCCTTACAAATAACAGCCGGCCGTTGCTTGAAACCAACCATTTTTTGGAGGTAATAGAAGGATGGCACGTGTAAAGGGCGCGCTGATGACGCGCAAGAGAAGAAAAAAGACGTTGCAGCTCGCAAAGGGCTATTTCGGCGCTAAAAGCAAGCATTTCAAAATGGCCAAGCAGGCCGTCATGAAGTCCGGCAACTACGCCTTCATCGGCCGCAAAGCCCGGAAGAGGGATTTCCGCCGCCTGTGGATCACCCGCATCTCGGCCGCCTGCCGCGCGAACGGCATCAGCTACTCGGTCTTTATGAACGGGCTGAAAAAGTCGGACGTCGCGCTGAACAGGAAGATGCTCGCCGAGATCGCCGTCGCGGATGAGAACGCCTTCAAGGGCCTGGTCGAAAAGGCAAAATCGGTTCAGTAAAATTCAGAATGCGCGCCCGGCTTTGACCCCGGGCGTTTATTTTTTATGGGGGAGATCCGCCGTATGCCCGTCGAGATCACAAGCCGCCGGAACGAGATGATCCGGGAGATCGCGCGCCTTTCCGGCTCCGCGGCGCTCCGCAGGGAAAAGCGCCTGTTTGTCGCGGAAGGGGCGCGCCTGTGCGCCGACGCGGCGAAAAGCGGCCTGCGGCTGGCCGCCCTGCTGGAAACGGCGCAGGCGGCGGAAAAGTACGGGGAGTATCTCCGTCCCATGCGGGCGGCGGCGGAGGCGGAATATCGGATTTCGCCGTCCGTCGCCTCGTTCCTTTCCGGGACCAAGACGGCGCAGGGCGTTTTCTGCGTCTGCGCCCTGCCGGAGCTTTCCGGCACGTTCCCCCGCGCGGAGGACGGGAAGCACTGCCTCGTCCTCGAGAATATCCAGGACCCGGCGAACCTCGGCGCCGCCCTCCGCACGGCGGAGGCGCTGGGCTTCGGCGGCGTCCTGCTGGCCGGCCGCTGCTGCGACGCCTACGCCCCCAAGGCCCTGCGGGCCGGCATGGGCGCGGTGTTCCGCCTTCCGCTTTTCGCCGCGGAGGATTCCGCCGGCGCGGTGCGCCGCCTGAACGAAGCCGGCTTTTCCACTTTCGCCGCCGTGCCGGACCCCGGCGCGCCGCCCGTCACGTCGGTCCGCTTCGATTCCCCCTCCGCCGCCGTCGTGGGGAACGAGGGGAGCGGGCTGCTGCCCGGGACCGAGCGCGCCTGCTCCCGGCGGATCACCATCCCGATGGCCGGGCGCGCCGAATCGCTCAACGCGGCGGCTTCGGCGGCCATCCTGATGTGGGAAATGATGCGCGGCCGCCGCGGGAGGGAAAATCCATGAGAGAACCGGAATACGATCCGCGCGCCTACTGGGTGTGGCTCCAGCACGCGCTGGGGCCGGGCAGCTCCAAGCAGAAGCGGATTCTGTCGGCGTACCCGTCGCCGGCCGAATTCTGCCGGGCGGGAAAAGAAGCCTGGCTCCTCGAGGGGTATTTCACCCAGAAGGAGATCCGAGAGATGTGCGTGTGGCCGATTTCCTCGGCGGCCGCCCTCGTCGAATACTGCGACCGGATCGGCCAGCGGATCGTCACGCCGGAAAGCCCCGGGTACCCGGAGCTGCTTCGGCAGATCCCGAACCCGCCGTGCGCGCTTTACGTCAAAGGGAAGCTGCCGGATCTCGATTCCGCGCCGTCCATCGCCATCGTCGGCACGCGGCGGGCAACTGCGACGGGCCGGGCCGCCGCGCGGAGCATCGCCTTCGAGCTCGCGAAGCGCGGGGCGGTGATCGTGAGCGGCGGCGCGCTCGGCATCGACACCGCGGCGCACCAGGGCGCGCTGCAGGCGAACGGGAAGACCGTCTGCGTGCTCGGCTGCGGCATCGACTTCAACTACCTGATGGTCAACGCCTCCCTGCGCGATGCCGTCGCCGCGACCGGCGCACTGGTTTCGGAATACCCGCCCGGCACGCAGGCCTCCGGCAGCAATTTCCCGATCCGGAACCGGATCATCTCCGGCCTGGCGCTCGGCACGCTGGTGGTGGAGGCCGCTTCGAGGAGCGGCTCGTTGATCACCGCGGATTTCGCCCTCGACCAGGGGCGGGACGTGTTTGCGGTCCCGGCGGATATTTTCAGCCCGGTTTCCAAGGGCGTCAACGGCCTGATCAAGAGCGGGGCGAAGCCCGTCAGCGCCGCCCAGGACATCCTGGAGGAGTATCCGGACCGCTTTTCGAGGGAAAATATGCTTGACGGCGCAAAATCTGATGATATGATAGAAGATAACGACGGGCGGGCGGAAAAAGCGCCGGGGCCGGACACCGCCGGCCTGTCGCCGGACGCGAAGGCGCTGTTCTCGCGCCTGACCGATACGCCGCGGGGCTTTTCCGAGCTTGCGGGGGAAGCCGGTCTCTCCGCCGCGCGGGCGCTTTCCGCCGTCACGGAGCTGGAGCTTGCCGGCGCGGTCCGCTCGCTTTCCGGCAGGCGCTACAGCCTGCCGCACTGACGCCGCCCGGGCGGGCGGCGGGGACGCAACTCAATCGATGTGAGGTGGTTTTATGTCGAAGCTGGTCATTGTCGAATCGCCGGCCAAGGCTAAAACGATAAAGAAATATCTGGGCCCGGGGTACGACGTCGTCGCCTCCATGGGCCATGTCCGCGACCTGCCGGAGAACCGGCTGAGCGTGGACGTCAAAAACGATTTTAAGCCGAAATACGTGGTCATCAAGGGAAAGGAAAAGCTGGTCGAGGAGCTGAAGAGCAAAGCGGGGAAAAGCGACTCCGTCCTGCTGGCGACGGACCCCGACCGCGAGGGCGAGGCCATCTCGTGGCATCTGGCCTATCTTCTCGGGCTGAACACGGCGGACCAGAACCGCGTGACCTTCAACGAGATCACGAAGACGGGCATTTCCGCCGGGATGGAGCATCCCCGCAGCATCGACCTCAACTTGGTCAACGCCCAGCAGGCCCGCCGCATCCTCGACCGCCTGGTGGGGTATAAGCTCAGCCCGTTCCTTTCGCAGAAGATCCGCCACGGGCTTTCGGCGGGCCGCGTGCAGTCCGTCGCGGTGCGCATCATCGTCGACCGCGAGGAGGAGATCCGCGCCTTCGTCCCGGAGGAATACTGGTCCGTCGAGGCGAAGCTCTCGCCCAAAGGCTCGCGCAAAGTCTTCACCGCCTCGCTTTACGGGGACAGAAACGGGAAGATCAAAATCTCCGACAAAGAGGAGTCCGACAAGATCCTCGCGGACCTTCAGGGCGCGGAATTCGCCGTCTCCAACGTGAAGAAGGGGACCCGCAAGCGTTCGCCGGTCCCGCCCTTCTCCACCTCCACCCTGCAGCAGGAGGCTTCCCGCAGGCTCGGGTTCCAGGCGCGGCGCACCATGAAGGCCGCGCAGGAGCTCTACGAGGGCGTCGAGGTCAAGGGGATGGGCGCGATCGGCCTGATCACCTACATGCGCACCGATTCGCTCCGCGTTTCGGAGGAGGCCATCCATTCGGCGCAGGACTATATCCGCGGCCGGTGGGGGGACCAATACCTTCCGGAAAAGGAGCGGCACTATAAATCCCGCGCCGGCGCGCAGGACGGACACGAGGCGGTCCGCCCGACCGTCCCGTCGCTTTCGCCGGACCAGGTCAAGGAGAGCCTGACCTCCGACCAGTACAAGCTGTACCGGCTGATCTGGGAGCGGTTCCTCGCAAGCCAGATGGCCAACTGCCTGCAGAGCACGGTGCAGGCGGATATCCAGGCGGGGGACTACCTGTTCAAGGCGTCGGGGCACACCGTCACGTTCGACGGCTTCACCGTCCTGTACGAGGAGGCGAAGGACGAGGAGAGCAAGGAGGACGGCTCCCTGCCCGAGCTGGAGAAGGGGATGCCGCTGCACCGGAAAGAGCTGACCGGCTCGCAGCACTTCACCCAGCCGCCGCCGCGCTACACCGAGGCCTCGCTGATCAAGGCGCTGGAAGAAAACGGGATCGGCCGCCCCTCCACCTACGCGACGACGATCTCGACCATCACGGCACGCGAGTACGTGGTGCGCGACGGCAAGGCCCTGAAGCCCACCGAGCTGGGGGAGGCCGTGACCAAGCTCATGAAGGAGCGGTTCCCGAAGATCGTCAACGTCCGGTTCACGGCCCAGGTGGAAAACGACCTGGACGGCGTGCAGAGCGGGAAGACGAACTGGGTGCAGCAGCTTCACAACTTCTACGGCGATTTCGACGAGACCCTCAAGACCGCCAAGGAAGAAATGAAGGGGGTCAAGATCCAGCTCAAGGAAGACGTGACCGACGTGATCTGCGAAAAATGCGGCCGGCACATGGTCATCAAGACCGGGCGGTACGGCAAGTTCCTGGCCTGCCCGGGGTACCCGGAATGCAAGAACGTCAAAAAGTATGTGGAGTACAACGGGGCCATCTGCCCGAAATGCGGTGGAAAGGTCGTCATCAAGCACACGAAAAAGGGCCGCACCTTCTACGGCTGCTCCAATTACCCGAAATGCGACTTCGTCTCGTGGGACGAACCCACGAAGGAGCTGTGCCCGAAATGCGGCAAGACCCTTCTGAAGAAAAAGGGCAAGCACCCGAAATACTACTGCGTCACGCCGGGCTGCGGCTACGAGAAGCAGGAGGAAGAATGAAGACCGTCCGGGTGGTCGGCGCGGGGCTGGCCGGCTGCGAAGCCGCGTGGCAGATCGCGCGGCGCGGGGTGGCCGTGGAGCTCTATGAGATGAAGCCCGCGCGCTTTTCTTCCGCGCACCGCAGCGAGGCCCTCGCCGAGCTGGTCTGCTCCAATTCCTTCAAGGCGGAGCGGGAGGACAGCGCGTCGGGTCTGCTCAAGCGGGAGATGCGCCGGCTCGGCTCCCTGCTGCTGCCGTGCGCCGACCGCTGCCGGGTGCCGGCGGGCGGCGCGCTGGCGGTGGACCGGGACGCGTTTTCCGCGGCCGTGACGGAGGCGGTCGCCTCCCGGCCGCGGATCCGCCTGCGCCGCGAGGAGGTCACCCGTATTCCGGAGGACGGCGTGGCGGTCCTCGCAACGGGGCCGCTGACATCGGACGCCCTCGCCGTGGAGATCGAGAAGCTCTGCGGGAAGGCGCTCGCCTTCTACGACGCCGCCGCGCCGATCGTGACCGCCGAAAGCCTGGACAGGAACCGGATCTTCCCCGCATCCCGCTACGGGAAAGGGGAGGGGGACGCCTACCTGAACTGCCCGATGGACCGGGAGGAATACGAGCGGTTCTACGCCGCGCTGATCTCGGCCGAGCGCGCCCCGCTGCACGGGTTCGACGAGGCCGACCCGCAGCTCTACGAGGGCTGCATGCCCGTCGAGGAGATGGCCGGGCGCGGGAAGGACACCCTCCGCTTCGGCCCGATGAAGCCCGTCGGCCTGCGCGATCCGGCGACGGGCCGCCGGCCGTGGGCCGTCCTGCAGCTCCGGCGGGAGGACGCGCGCGGCACGCTCTACAATCTCGTCGGGTTCCAGACCCATCTGAAATTTGGGGAGCAGAAGCGCGTGTTCGGCATGATCCCGGGCCTCGCGCACGCGGAATTCGTCCGCTACGGCGTGATGCACCGCAACACGTTCCTCGATTCGCCGCGCGTCCTCGCCGCCGATTTCAGCGTGCGGGCGCGGCCGAATCTGTTCTTCGCGGGGCAGATCACCGGCGTGGAGGGGTACATGGAGTCCGCGTCGTCCGGCATTCTCGCCGGGATCAACGCGGCGCGGCGCGCGGGCGGAGAGCCGGCGGTCGTTCCGCCGGCGGAGACGATGTGCGGCGCGCTGAGCCGCTATGCCGCAGGCGGCGGGGAAGGCCCATTCCAGCCGATGGGCGCGAACTTCGGCATCCTGCCGCCGCTGGACCCGCCCGTCCGCGACAAGCGGGAGCGTTACGCCGCCCTCGCGCGGCGCGCGCTCGGGGCGCTGGAACAAACCATACGGGAGGCCGGCCTGTGACGGGCCGGCCCGAAAGGGGATGCAGCACTTGAAAATCATTGTGGACGCCTTCGGGGGGGACAACGCCCCCCTCGAGATCGTCAAAGGCTGCGAGCTGGCCGTCCGCGGGCTCGGCGTCGGGATCGTGCTGACGGGCCGCGAAGCCGAGATCCGCCGCGTCGCAAAGGAGAACGGGATCTCCCTCGAGGGGATGGAGATCGCCGACGCTCCGGGCATCCTCACCATGGAGGACGGCGCGGGCGAGATCGTGAAGTCCAAATCCGATTCCTCCATGGCGGAGGGCCTGCGCAGGCTGGCCGCCGGCGAAGGCGACGCCTTCGTCTCCGGCGGGAACAGCGGGGCGCTGGTGGTCGGCGCCTCGCTGATCGTCAAGCGCATCCGCGGCGTCCGGCGCATCGCGTTCGCGCCGGTCCTCCCCAAAAGCAAGGGCTGCTTCATGCTGATCGATTCCGGGGCGAACGTGGACTGCAAGCCGGACATGCTCCTGCAGTTCGGTGTGATGGGCTCCATCTACATGCAGAAGGTCATGGGCGTTCCCAATCCCCGGGTGGCCCTCGCCAATGTCGGCACCGAGGACCACAAGGGCGGCGAGCTCCAGCACGCGGCGTTCGCGCTGCTCAAACAGTCCGGCCTCAACTTCATCGGGAACATCGAGGCGCGGGACATCCCGGACGACGCGGGCGACGTGATCGTGGCCGACGGCTTCACCGGGAACGTCATCCTCAAAATGTTCGAGGGCGTCGCCCTGATGATGATGGGGAAGCTCAAGGAGGTCTTCAACCGCAGCCCGCTGAACAAGCTGGCCGCAGCCGTCGTGCTGAAGGACGTCAAGGCCCTGAAAAAGCAGTTCGATTACAACGAATACGGCGGCGCGCCGCTGATGGGCTGCGCGAAGCCCGTCTTCAAGACGCACGGCAGCGCGAAGGCGAAGACCGTTTTCAACGCCCTGCGCCTGACCAAAGCGTATGTGGAGGGCCGGGTCGCGGAGGAGATCGCGGCCTCCGTCGCAAACTACCGGGGGCAGACGGCGGAACAGGAACCGGGAGCGGACGCCTGATGGAAGAGCTGGAAGAAAAACTGCAGTACCATTTCAAAAACCCGGAGTACCTGAAAACGGCGCTGACCCATTCCTCCTACGCGAACGAGCGGCGCACGCCGAACGGCAGCAACGAGCGGCTCGAGTTCCTGGGCGATTCCATCCTCGGCGTGGTGGTCGCGGATTATCTGTTCCGGAATTTTCCCGACCTGCCGGAAGGGGACCTGACCAAGAAGCGGGCGGCCCTGGTCTGCGAGCAGGCCTGCTGCGGTTTCTCGCAGCAGCTGGACATCGGGCGCCACCTGCTCCTGAGCCGCGGGGAGCAGAACTCCGGCGGGCGGACGCGGCCCTCCATCCTGGCCGACGCGTTCGAGTCCGTCACGGCCGCCATCTACCTTGACGGCGGCATGCAGGAAGCTCGGAAGTTCGTACTGCGCTTCGTGCTGCCGCTGCTGGGGGCCTCCAAGCCGAAAACGTTCAAGGACTACAAGACCGTCCTGCAGGAGATCGTCCAGAAAAATCCGGAGGACGAGCTGGAATACGTCCTGGTCGGAGAGACCGGCCCGGACCACGACAAGCATTTCACGGTGGAGGTCCGCCTGGACAACAACGTGATGGGCCGGGGCGGCGGGCGCAGCAAGAAAGAGGCTGAGCAGCAGGCCGCGCGGGAGGCCCTGAGGCTGATGGGATATTGAGCCGCGCGGGCGCTTCCGTTCCGGAGGGCGGATGCCGAGTCGGACGAACGGGGTGAAACATTGCTTCTCAGATCGCTGGAACTCAAGGGCTTCAAGACCTTCCCGGACAAAACGATGCTGACCTTCCACAACGGCATCACGGCCGTGGTGGGGCCGAACGGCAGCGGAAAAAGCAATCTCTGCGACGCCGTCCGCTGGGTGCTGGGCGAGCAGTCCGTGCGCGCGCTGCGCTGCACGAAGATGGAGGACGTGATCTTCGGCGGGGCGCCGGGGCGCAAGGCCCTCGGCTACGCCGAGGTGACCCTCGAGATCGACAACGCGGGCCGCGAGCTTCCGTACGACGCCGACACGGTCTCCGTCGCGCGGCGGTACTACCGTTCCGGCGAAAGCGAGTACCGTGTCAACGGCACCGCCGTCCGCCTGCGGGACGTCAACGAGCTGTTCATGGACACGGGCCTCGGCCGCGACGGCTACTCGATGATCGGCCAGGGGCGCATCGACAGCATCGTCTCCGCGCGCAGCGAGGACCGGCGGGAAATCTTCGAGGAGGCCGCGGGCATCTCCCGCTTCCGCTACCGCAAGGAGGATTCCGAGCGCAGACTGGCGCAGGCGGAGGAAAACCTCGTGCGGCTGCACGACATCCTCTCTGAGCTGGAAAGCCGCGTCGGCCCCCTGAAAGAGCAGGCGGAAAAAGCGGACCGCTACCTCGCCCTCGCGGAGGAGAAAAAACGGATCGAGATCGGCCTGTGGGTCGCCACGCTCGAAAAATCGGGCCGCGTCCTCCGCGAGCAGGACGATAAGATCCAGATCGCGAAGGACCAGTACGATTCCGCCGGGCAGGCCGTGGACGGGCTGGAAAAGGAGATCGAGCAGGCGTTCCGGGATTCCAACGCCTGCGCCGCCAAAATCGACGAGATCCGCCGGAAAAGCGCCGGGCTGGAGGAGGAGGCCGCCAAAAGGGACGGCGAAGCGTCCCTCCTCGGCAACGACATGCGCCATAACCGGGAGAACGCCGAGCGCCTCCGCGGCGAGATCGAGCAGAACAGCCGCACCGGCGCGGACCTGGAGCAGGAGATCGCGCGGAAAAAGCGGCAGATCGAAGAAAAGCGCGGGTACGTGCAGGAAAAGGACGCCGCCTTCGCCGACTGCTCCGCCCGGCTGGAAGCGCTCAAGAGCGGCGCGAGCGAGGCGGCGGGCCGGATCGACGGCTTCTCCCGGAAGCTCGCGGAGCTGACCGCGCAGGCCACGGAGGCGAAGGTCGCCGGGGTCACGGCGGCCTCCTCGATCGCCGAGATCGGGCTGCGGCTCGAGACCGTCCGCAAAAGCGCGGCGGAAAAAGAGGAGCGCGGCCAAAGCCTCGCGGCCCGGGCCGAAGAGATGGGGGAAAAGCTGAAAAAGGCGGAGGACCGCATCCGCGCGCTGGGCAACGCCGCCGAAGGCTGCCGGATCAAGCTGCAGTCCCGCACGGAGCGCCGGAAAGCCGCCGCCGCCCAGAGCGAGAAGCTGCGGCTGGATCTGGAGGAACAGCTCCGGCGCGCCCGCCTGCTCGAGGACCTCGAGCGCAACCTCGAGGGGTTCTCGCAGAGCGTCAAGACCGTGATGCGCCAGGCGGGCCGGGGCGGCCTGGGCGGCGTGCGCGGCCCGGTCTCCCGGCTGCTGCGCGTGCCGGAACGGTACGCCGTCGCCATGGAGACGGCCCTCGGCGGAGCCATGCAGAACATCGTGGTCGAGAACGAGCGGGACGCGAAAAACGCCATCGCCTTTCTCAAGCGCGTGAACGGCGGGCGCGCGACGTTCCTGCCGATGACCACCATCCGGGGCCGGAAGCTCTCGGAGCCCGGCCTCGCCGCCTGCCGCGGTTTTGTGGGCGTGGCGTCGGAGCTGTGCTCGTTCGGCGCCGAATACCGGGGCGTGGCGGAGTCCCTGCTCGGGCGCGTCGCCGTGGCCGAGGATCTCGACGCCGCCGTCGCCATCGCCGGGAAATACGGCTACCGCTTCCGCATCGTCACGCTGGACGGGCAGGTCGTCAACACGGGCGGATCGCTGACCGGCGGCTCCCTCGCGCGGAACTCCGGCCTGCTGAGCCGCGCCTCCGAGATCGAAAAGCTTAAAAAGCACGCCGAAGAGCTGCGCGCGCAGGCCGCGCGGGCCGCCGCCGCGCTGAAAAAGGCGCAGGAGGAGGAGGCTTCCTCCGAGGCGGAGCTCGCCGCGACGCAGGGGGAGCTTTCCTCCGCGCAGGAGGAGCGGGTGCGCCTGGACGCGGAAGTCCGCCGCGCGCAGGCCGATCTGCAGACCGTGCGGCAGGACCGCGACGCCCTCGAGGCCGAGCGGAAATCGGCCGAAGCCCGGCTCGCCGCGCAGCGGCAGGCCCGGGACGCCGCGGAGAAAAGCTCCGCCGCGCTGGCGGAGCAGGCGGACCGCCTGCACAAGCAGCTTTCCGACGCCAGCGGAAACCGCGAGGAGCTGGACCGCAGGCGCGCCGCCCTCACGGAGGAGATTCAGAAGATCGAGCTGGACCGCCTCGCCGCGCGCAAGGACATCCAGTCCCTCGAGGCCTCCGTCGCCCAGACCGAGGAGCACCGGCGCGGGCACAGCGAGAAGATCGAGGCCCTGAAAGCCGAGATTGCGGCCCTCGGCGCCGCGGATCTGGAGCTGCACAAAAAGATCGAAGCCCTTTCCCGCGAGGCACAGGCCATGCGGAAAGAGGCGAAGGGTATCTCGGCGCGGACAGACGAGCTGAACGCCCGGAGGATGGAGCTGGAAAAGCGCACCGGCGGGCTGCGCGCGCAGGAGCGCGAAAAATCGGAGGAAAAGGAACGGACCGGGAACGATCTGGCCCTTCTGCAGGAGCGCAGGGCCAACCTGCAGAAAGAATACGACGGTATTGTCGCGCAGTTGTGGGAAGAATATGAACTGACGCGGCGCGAAGCAGAGGAACAGGCGGCGGGCGGGATCGGAGACCCGGCGGAGGCGAGGAAGCGCCTGAACGGGCTGAAGGTGGAGATCCGCTCGCTCGGCGCGGTCAACGTCGCCGCCGTGGAGGAGTACAAGGAGGTCTCCGCCCGGTACGAGTTCCTGAAGGCGCAGATCGCGGACGTGGAGCAGTCCCGCGACGGGCTGAACCGCCTGATCCACGGCCTGACCCGGCAGATGAAAGAGCTGTTCACCGCGCGGTTCGGGCAGATCAACCGGAATTTCACCGAGACGTTCCGCGACCTGTTCGGCGGAGGGACGGCCTCCCTTTCGCTGACGGACCCGGAGGACGTGCTGGGCTCCGGCATCGAGATCTCCGTCCAGGTGCCGGGAAAGACCGTCTCCCGTCTGGAAGCGCTTTCCGGCGGGGAAAAGGCGCTGGTGGCCATCGCCCTGTATTTCGCCATCATGAAGGTCAATCCGCCGCCCTTCTGTGTGCTGGACGAGATCGAGGCCAGCCTGGACGACGTGAACGTCGCGCGGTTCGCCTCTTATCTGCGCAGAATGAACCAAAAGACGCAGTTCATCGTGATCACCCACCGCCGCGGCAGCATGGAGGAAGCCGACGTCCTTTACGGCGTCACCATGCAGGACGAGGGCGTCTCGAAGCTTTTGGAGATGCCCGTCGCCCAGCTTGAGGCCAAACTGGGGATCAAATCGTGACCCGGAAAGGAGCCGGACAATGGGTCTGTTTTCCAAAATTAAAGACGGCCTGAAAAAGACGAGGGAGAGCATGAGCGCCTCCGTCGTCTCCCTGCTGAATTCCTTCACGCGGATCGACGACGGGCTGTTCGAGGAGCTGGAGGAGCTGCTGGTGACGGGGGACGTCGGCGTGCCGACCGCCGAGCGCATCTGCGCGGACCTGAAGGAGCAGGTCCGCAGGCGCGGCGTGACCGACCCCGCCGAGATCGCCGGGATGCTGAAACAGGCCGTGGCGGACCTGCTGCGCGGGGGCGAAGGGCTGAACCTTTCCACCAAACCGTCCGTCGTTCTCGTCGTCGGCGTCAACGGCGTCGGGAAGACGACGACCGTCGGGAAGCTGGCCGCCCTGCTGACGAAGCAGGGGAAAAAGGTCGTCCTCGGGGCGGCGGACACCTTCCGCGCCGCGGCGACGGAGCAGCTCGAAGTCTGGGCGCGCCGCGCCGGCGCCGAAATGGTCAGCCAGCCGCAGGGCAGCGACCCTGCGTCGGTCGTGTTCGATTCGATCGCCGCCGCGAAGGCCCGCGGCGCCGACGTGGTCCTCTGCGACACGGCCGGCCGCCTGCACAACAAGAAGAACCTGATGGACGAGCTCGCGAAGATCGAGCGGGTCGTCCGCCGCGAGGCGCCGGACGCCGCCCGGGAGACGCTGCTGGTCCTGGACGCCGCCACGGGGCAGAACGCCGTGAACCAGGCGCGGGAGTTCAAGGCCGCGGCGGAGGTCACCGGCATCGTCCTCACCAAGCTGGACGGCACCCCGCGCGGCGGGGTGATCCTCGCCGTGCGGGAGGAGCTGGGCCTGCCGGTCAAATTCATCGGCGTGGGGGAGCAGGCGGACGACCTGCAGCCGTTCGACGCCGACGAATTCGCGGAGGCGCTGTTTGCAAAACAGGAGTGAGCCGATGAAACTGGTGATCGCGACCCATAACCGCAACAAGATCGCGGAATTCGAGCGAATCCTCGCACCCCTCGGCGTCGGCGCAGCGGCCGCGGAGCTGCCCGCGGTCGAGGAGACGGGAAGCACCTTTGCGGAGAACGCGCTGCTCAAGGCGCGGTCCGCCTGCCGCGCGACGGACCTCCCCGCCGTGGCGGACGATTCCGGCCTGGCGGTCGACGCGCTCGGCGGGGCGCCGGGCATCTACTCGGCGCGCTACGCCGGGGAGGGCGCCTCCGACCGGGCGCGCGTCGAAAAGCTGCTCGACGCGCTGAAGGACGTCCCGGCCCCGCGGCGCGGCGCGGAATTCGTGTGCGCGATCTGCTGCGTGTTCCCGGACGGCGATATCCTCACGGCGCAGGGGCGCTGCCGCGGCCAAATCGCCTTCGCCCCGAAGGGCCGGGCGGGGTTCGGCTACGACCCGGTCTTCCTCGCGGGCGGGCGGACGTTCGCGCAGCTTCCGCCGGAGGAGAAGGACCGCGTCAGCCACCGCGGGAAGGCGCTGCGGCTCTTTGCGGAAAAACTGAGGGAATACTGCGGGAAACACCCGCGCTGAAGCCGGCGCGGCGCGCCTCCGGCCCGTTCCGCACCCCGAAAATCCGGAAAATCGGTCTTCCCAAGCGGCGGGAAAAGTACTATGATACAAGAAAAGGATATCCGGGTGACAGCATGCAGAAAATAGCGGTGTTCGGCGGGACGTTCAACCCGATCCACAACGGCCATCTGCACCTTGCCGCAGGCTTTGCGAAAGCATTGGGAGCGGAGAAGGTCCTGCTGATCCCGGCGCGCGTGCCGCCGCACAAGGCGGCGCCGGACCTTGCCCCCGCGCGGGACAGGCTGGCCATGTGCCGCGCCGCCGCGGGAGGCGTCTTCGAGGCCAGCGACCTCGAGATCCGCCGTCCGGGGCCGAGCTATACGTCCAACACGCTGCGGGAGCTGAAGGCCCTCCGCCCGGACGCGGAACTCTATCTGATCACCGGCGAGGACATGTTCCTCACGCTGGAGCAGTGGCACGAGCCGGACGTGATCTTTTCGCTTGCGACCGTCTGCGCCGCCCCGCGCAGCGAAGCGGGCTGCGGGCGTCTGCTGGAATATGCGCGCGCCCTGCGGCGCAGGGGAGCCCGGACGAGAGTGGAAAATATCGCCTATCTCCCGATTTCCTCCACCGGGGTCCGCGAGGCCGTGCGCCGGGGCGCCGGCATCGCCGGGCTGGTCCCCGTGCCGGTGGAGCGCTATATCCGGGAACATCATCTTTATCTGGAGTGAGCATGCATGAATCCTGAGGAATACCGCAAGATTATCCGTCCGCTGCTGAGCGAGCAGCGGTTTCACCATTCCCTCTGCGTCTCGCGCGCCGCGAAGGAGCTTGCGCTCCGGTACGGCGCGGACGCGGAGAAGGCCGAGATCGCCGGCCTCCTGCACGACATCATGAAGGATCTGCCGCAGGAGGAGCAGCTCGCGCTGATGGGGCGCTACGGCATCCGGCTGACGGAGCTGGAACGCTCCGCGCCGAAACTCTGGCACGCCATGCTGGGTGCGGCCTATATCAAAAACGAGCTGAAGATCGACGATGCCGAGATCCTCGACGCCGTGCGCTACCACACCACGGGCCGGGAGAATATGACGCGGATGGACAAGGTCCTGTTCATCGCGGACTTTATCTCCGCGGACCGGGATTACCCCGGCGTGGAGGCGCTGCGCGCCGCGGCGAAGAAAGATCTGGATACCGCCCTGCTGGAGGGTATGGCCTACACCATCGGCGACCTTGCGAAGCAGCGGAAGGCCATCCACCCCGACACCATCGCCGCCTACAACCGAATCACCCTGACCCGCGCGGAACGCGCGGAAAGCTGAAAGAGAAAGGACTGTTGAAAAGTATGACGTCGCTCGAACTTGCGGAACAGGCCGTCAAGGTGCTGGATGAAAAAAAAGCCTCCGATCTCAGGCTGATCGGGATCCGAGACATCTCCGTTCTGGCCGATTATTTCATCATCGCCACCGGAACCAGCAGCACGCACGTGCAGTCGCTGGCCGATGAGGTGGAGTTCCGCCTGCGCGAGCTCGGCGTACAGCCCGGCCACAAGGAAGGGTACCGGTCCCGGTCCTGGCTGCTGCTGGATTACGGCAGCGTGGTCGTGCATATCTTCACGGAAAGCGCCCGCAGCTTTTACGGCCTGGACCGCCTCTGGAGCGACGGGCAGACCGCCGACCTGTCGAAGGTGCTGGTCAAATAACGCCGCCCGCGCGGGGCGTTCCGATCCGAACGAAGGGAGAAGAAAAACTTGAAATACGATCCGAGACAGATCGAGGGCAAATGGCAGCAGAACTGGGAGAAGGCGGGCGTGTTCCACGCTTCCGACGATTTTTCCAGACCGAAATATTACGCGCTGATCGAATTTCCCTATCCTTCCGGAAAGGGCCTGCACGTCGGCCACCCGCGCTCCTACACGGCGATGGATATCATCGCGCGCAAACGCCGGATGCAGGGCTACAACGTGCTCTACCCCATCGGATGGGACGCGTTCGGCCTCCCGAGCGAGAACTACGCGATCAAGAACCACGTCCACCCCGCCGTCGTGACAAAGCAGAACATCGCGCGGTTCAAAAAGCAGCTGCAGTCCCTCGGGCTCTCCTTCGACTGGACCCGCGAGATCAACACGACCGACCCGGGCTATTACAAGTGGACGCAGTGGATCTTCCTTCAGCTCTTCAAGCACGGCCTCGCCTATAAAAAGGAGATGGCCGTCAACTGGTGCCCCTCCTGCAAATGCGTGCTCGCCAACGAAGAGGTCGTCGGCGGCCTGTGCGAGCGCTGCGGCAGCGAGGTCGTGCGGAAGGTCAAGTCCCAGTGGATGCTGAAGATCACGGCCTATGCGCAGCGGCTGATTGACGACCTCGACAAAGTCGATTACCCGGAGCGCGTCAAGGCCCAGCAGCGCAACTGGATCGGCCGCTCGACGGGCGCCGAGGTGGATTTTGCCACCACGGCGGGGGAGACCCTCACGGTCTATACCACCCGGCCGGACACCCTCTACGGCGTGACGTATATGGTCCTTGCGCCGGAGCACCCGTACCTTGAGAAATGGGCAAAATGGATCCGGAACGGGGACGAGATCCGCGCCTACCGGGACGCGGCGGCCAAAAAGTCCGACTTCGAGCGCACCGAGCTCTCGAAGGAAAAGACCGGCGTCCGGCTCGAGGGCGTCCGCGCGGTCAACCCCGTGAGCGGGAAGGAGATCCCGATCTTCCTCTCCGATTACGTGCTGATGTCCTACGGCACGGGCGCGATCATGGCCGTGCCCGCCCACGACTCCCGCGACTGGGAATTTGCCAAAAAATTCGGGCTTCCGATTGTGGAGGTTGTCCAAGGCGGAGATATAAAGCAGCAGGCGTTTACAGACTGCGAGACCGGCGTGATGGTCAATTCCGGAATGCTGAACGGTCTGACGGTCGAGCAGGCGAAGAAGAAGATCACGGAGTTCCTCACGGAAAAGGGGATCGGGCGACCGAAGGTCAACTACCGGCTGCGCGACTGGGTCTTTTCGCGCCAGCGGTACTGGGGCGAGCCGATCCCGATCGTCTGTTGCCCGAAATGCGGCTATGTCCCGGTGCCGGAGAACGAGCTGCCGCTGCGCCTGCCGGACGTCGAATCGTACGAGCCGACCGACAACGGCGAATCCCCCCTGGCCCCGATGACGGACTGGGTCCGGACGACCTGCCCGCGCTGCGGCGGCCCTGCTCAGCGCGAGACCGACACCATGCCGCAGTGGGCGGGCTCCTCGTGGTATTTCCTGCGCTACGCCGACCCGCACAACCCGGACGCTTTCGCCGGGAAGGACGCGCTGCGCTACTGGCTCCCGGTCGACTGGTACAACGGCGGCATGGAGCACACGACGCTCCATCTGCTTTACAGCCGCTTCTGGCATAAATTCCTCTACGACATCGGCGCGGTGCCCACGCCGGAGCCGTACGCCAAGCGCACGAGCCACGGCATGATCCTCGGGGAAAACGGCGAGAAGATGAGCAAGTCGCGCGGGAACGTGGTCAACCCGGACGATATCGTCGCGGAATACGGGGCGGACACGCTGCGGCTTTACGAGATGTTCATCGGCGATTTCGAGAAGGCCGCCCCCTGGAGCATCCACGGCATTCAGGGATGCCGCCGCTTCCTCGAGCGGTACTGGAACCTTCAGAACATCCTGCGCGGCGGGGACGAGATCCGCGCGGAGCTGGAGGTTCCGTTCAACCGGGCCGTCAAAAAGGTCGGGGAGGACGTCGAGAACCTGAAGTTCAACACCGCCATCGCCGCGCTGATGTCGCTGATCAACCGCATTTCCGCGGCCGGCTCCGTCACGCGGGGCGAGCTGAGGATCTTCACCCTGCTGCTGAACCTGTTCGCCCCGCATGTCTGCGAGGAGGTCTGGGCCGCCCAGAAGCTCGGGGAAGGGATGGTCTGCCAGCAGGCGTGGCCCGCGTACGACGAATCGAAGTGCGCCGAAGAGACCGTCGAGCTGGCCGTCCAGATCAACGGGAAGGTGCGCGCCCGCCTGACCGTGCCCGCCGATATTTCCAAAGAGGACGCCCTTGCGGCGGCGAAAGCCGACGAAAAGATCGCCGCCGCCACGGCCGGGAAAAAGCCGGTCCGCGAGATCTACGTCCCCGGCCGGCTCGTCAACCTCGTCGTGCGGTGATCGCTTCATGCAAAGGGCCTCCGGTTCGCCGGAGGCCCTTTGCTCATTTATGCATCATATAGTTGACGAACATCAGCTCATCCTCGGGGTTTTCCACGCTCAGCTCGGCGGTGACGGTCGAATCGCGCGCCGTTTCCAGAAGCTGCCGCACGCCGTACATCTGGCAGAGCTTGCTTTTCAGGTTCAGCTTGTTCCCGCCGTCGGTGAGCAGATAGACGTTGCCCTTCGCGCGGTCGAGCAGCTCGACCAGCTTTTTCACATCCACATGATAGAGTTTCATTTCGCCGTCCTCCCGTTTTTATCCTTGCCGTTCCGGATGCCGGACCAATGAGAATATTATAGCCTTCCCGGCGGCCGATTACAACAAAAAAACGGGAGGGCCAATGCCGACCGGCATTGGCCGCCCCGCCTATTTTCCGAACGCCTGTTTTCCAACGGCCCTTGTTCTGCTGGGATCCGGGGCTGCGGCTATGGCCGCAGCCCTTCCTTTTTGTACTCAGCAGCCGCAGTTGCTGTTGCTGCCGCAGCCGTCGCCGCAGCCGCAGTTGTTGCCGCCGAGTCCGCCGCCGCAGACGACCCAGATAATGAGAAGGATAATGATCCAGGTGCAGCTGTTGCCACCGAAGCCGCAACCGCAAGAATTGTTACACATCAATATTTCCTCCTTTCGGTTTACAGTACATAATATTGCGACGGAACATCTCGTGTTACAAGTTTTCTGCCCGACGGCGCAGAAATCATTTCAAAATTCCGGAAAAGCGTTTCAAACCATGCTATAATAGAAGCAGTGGAAAAGTACGGAGGTTTGACCTATGATATGCCAGTGCTGCGGGGAAAGGCCCGCAACCGCTTTTATCGCGACCGTTTCGGACGGAAAGCTCACGCAGGCCGCGCTGTGCGCGGAGTGTGCGCAGAGGCTGGGGTTCGGAAACTTTTTCGCCGGCCTCGGGTACCGGTTCGGCGGCGTCCTGCAAGAGCTTTTCGACGAGGGCGAGGGGGACCGCCCGGACGAAGTCCGCTGCGAGGACTGCGGCGCTTCCTTCGCTGATATCGTGCGCAGCGGCCGGGTGGGGTGCGCGCAGTGCTACCGGACGTTTTACGGCCGTCTGGCGCCGCTGATCCGCCAGATCCACGGCGGGGGCGTCCACCGCGGCAAGGTGCCGGGCGGTTCCCTGCCGCAGGTGCGCCCGGGCGGCCGCCTGGCCGTGCGGGTGCGCAGGAAAGCGAAACCCTCCGGCGGGGGGACGCCGAGATGAAAAAATGGTACCGGTCCTCCGGGCCGGAGAGCGACGTGTTCCTCGGCTCGGAGGCGGCTTTGTCGCGCAACCTTGACGACACGCCGTTCCCCGGGCGGATGAGCGGGGAGCAGCAGCGGGAGGTGATCCGCCGGGTGCGGGCGGCAGCCGAAAACGAAAACAGCGCGCTGGCCGGCACGCTCCGCTATGTGCCGCTCGACGGGCTGACGGAGGAGGAGGCCGTTTCGCTGGCGGAGCGCCGCCTGGCCGGCGCGGGTTTCATCGCGCAGCGCGGGGGCCGCGGCCTTTTGGTTTCGGAGGACGAATCCCTCTGCGTTTTGATCAACGGGGAGAATCACCTGCTGATCCGCGCCGCGGGGGCGGGCTTTTCCCTGCGGGAGGTTTACGGCCGGGCGGATACGCTCGATTCGATTCTGAGCCGGTCGCTGCCCTTCGCGTTCGACCGGCGCTTCGGCTACCTCACCCGCAATCCCGCCGATCTCGGCACGGGGATGACGGCTTCGCTCACCCTGCATCTGCCGGCGCTGGCGGATTCGGGGGCGGTTCCGCGGATCGCGGCGGGCCTTTCCCGTCTGCGCATGTCCCTGCGGGGGACCGGCTTCCCGGCGAAAAAGCCGCGCGGGGCGGTGTACCGCCTCAGCAACCGGATGACGCTCGGCCTTTCGGAGCAGGAGGCGGTCGCCAATCTGACGGGGATCGCCCGGCAGGTCGCCGAGCAGGAACGCGAGGCGCGGCGGAAGCTCGCAGGAGACATCGCCGTGCAGGACGCCGTCAGCCGGTCGCTGGGGCTGCTGCGCAGCGCGCGCCTTTTGCGGAACGACGAGTTTTTAGAGCTGATTTCGCTGGTTCGGTTTGGAATTGCGACAGGATTCATCCCTGATTTGAGCTATGATGTGATCGACGGACTGATGATCGAGGTCCAGCCGGCGACCCTCACGCTGGCCGCCGGAAGAACCATGACTGCGGAAGAGCGGCGGGCCGTCCGCGCTCAGGTGGTGCGGGAGGCGCTCGGCGCGCGCCGTGAGGGGGATTGACCATGCAGCCGGAAAGCGAAGGGAATACGGACCTTGCCGCGGCGCTGCTCGCCCTGCTGGGGGAGCGCGTCCCGCACGACGAGGATCTGGAGCGGCGGGCGGCCGAGCTGATCCGAGAGGCCGGAAGCCGGGAAAAAGCCTTTCTGAAAGTGACGGAGCTCTGCGGCAGACCGCGCACGCCGCGGCAGTGTTATCTGTGCACGAAGGCGTACAGCCGTCTCGGGGCAAAATACAGCCTGCAGACCATCCGCTGCGCGGAGCGGTACCTCGCCTCCCCCGGCTGGGCGGAGCTGCCGGACGGGGACAAAATGGAAAACGGCATCCGCGTGAACCTCGCCGCGCGCTGCCGGGCGGGCATTCTGATGAATCTGGCCGGAGCCCTCGAAGAAAGCGGCGACCAGCGGAACGCCTATTACAATTATATCGAGGCCTACGGCCTGGAGCCGTACAACGCCATGTGCGCCATCAAGGCCGCAAACGTGCTGGCCCGCCTGGGCCGGATGCAGGAAGCCTACCGGTTCCTTCAGCTCCAGAAGCGCAGCGTCTATTACCGCCCCGTGAAGTACCGGGACGCGCTGGGCCAGGCCCGCAGCAACGACCTGTTCCGGCAGCTGATCGACGCCCATCTGCTCCGGCGGTTCGGCCCGCGGAAGAACCGGTTTAAGTTTCCGTTTAAGAAAAAAGAAGGATAAGAAAAGGCGGCGCTGTTCAAGTCCGGAGAATCTTATTTCCGCACGGTTTTTCAGCAAGACTGCTTTTTTTCGGCGGCCTTGCTGTTTTTTCCGCCCTGCGGGGAGTCCGGAGGAACGTTCCCGTCTGCGCCGGGCGTTTTCGGCCCGCGGCGCAAAAATACAGGATGTGACTTGATTTTTTCGGGTGCAGGCATTAGAATTGTCAGGGGACGGGCGGACCGGACACGATCCGGCCGCGCCTTTTTGGGGAGTTCTTGCAGTTTCGGCCGGGCACGGCGTCCCGCGCGGCGGCGTGCCCGGATACGATCATGATTTTGCGCGCGGAGAAACGGCAGAATTTGGAATGGACAACTTACTGGCGGCGAGGATCCAGAGTAAAATGGCCGGATTCTCGAAAGGACAGCGGCGCATCGCGAAATATATCGAGGAGAACTACGACAAGGTCGCTTTCATGACGGCCTCCAAGCTCGGCGCGACGGTGGGGGTCAGCGAATCGACCGTCGTCCGCTTTGCGACGGAGATCGGCTACACGGGCTACCCGCAGCTCCAGCAGGCCATGCAGGAGATGATCCGCAACAAACTGACTTCCGTCCAGCGCATCGAGGTGACCAACAGCCGCATCGGCAATTCCGACGTGCTCGATTTCATCTTCAACCAGGATATCGACGTGATCCGCCGCACGATGGAGGAAACGTCCCACGAGAACTTCTACCGGGCGGTGGACGCCATCACCTCCTCCCGCAAAATCTACATTCTGGCGGCCCGCAGCGCGCTGGCCCTCGGCACGTTCCTCTCCTATTACTTCAACCAGCTTTTTGAGAACGTCCTGCTGGTTCAGTCCACCAGCGAGGGTGAGATTTTCGAGCAGATGATCCACGTTGACGAGCGCGACGCGGTGATCGGCATCAGCTTCCCGCGCTATTCCCGGAAGATCGCGAAGGCGATGGGTTTCGCCCACAACCGGGGCGCAAAAGTCGTCTCCATTACGGACACGGCGGTTTCCCCGATTGCGGAGAACTCTGATTACGTGCTGCTGGCGCGCAGCGACATCGCCTCCATCGTCGATTCCCTTTGCGCGCCGCTCAGCCTGATCAACGCGCTGATCGTGATGGTGACCATCAAGAAGTCGGGCGAGGTCCGCCAGACGTTCCAGAACCTCGAGCACATCTGGGACGAATACGGCGTTTATGAAAAGGTAGATGATTCCTCCACTTGATGTGGGACGCGCTGGTGATCGGCGGCGGGGCGGCCGGGATGATGGCCGCGGGGACCGCCGCGGAACGGGGGCTGCGGGTCTGCCTGCTCGAAAAGAACGCGGTCCTGGGGAAAAAGCTCCGCATCACGGGCAAGGGCCGGTGCAACGTCACGAACCGCTGCGACGTGCGCACCATGATCGCCTCCGTGCCGAAGAACGGGCGGTTCCTGTTCGGGGCGGCCTCCCGCTTCACGCCGGACGACACCGTCGCCTTTTTTGAGGGGCTGGGCCTGCCGCTCAAGACGGAGCGGGGGAACCGCGTGTTCCCCGTCTCCGACCGTGCGGCGGACGTGGCGGAGGCCCTCGTCGGTTATGTCCGCCGCGGCGGGACGGAGATCGTCCGGGGTGAGGCGGAGCGGCTGATCCTCGAAGACGGGGCCGTCCGCGGCGCCGTCCTACGGGGCGGCGGGAAGATCGCGGCCCGGAACGTGGCCGTCTGCTGCGGCGGGGCGTCCTATCCCGCCACGGGCTCGACGGGCGACGGCTACCGCCTGGCGGAGCAGGCCGGCCACACGGTCACGCCGCTGCGCCCGTCGCTGGTGCCGTTGGTCGCGGAAGGGGACGACTGCCGGGGGATGATGGGCCTTTCCCTGCGCAACGTCGCGGTTTCGGTGCGGGACGCCGTCCTCGGAAAAACGGTCTATGAGGATTTCGGGGAGCTGCTGTTCACGCATTTCGGCCTTTCCGGCCCGGTAATCCTCAGCGCAAGCGCCCACATGAACCATATGGCGCCGGGGCGCTACCGCATCCGGATCGACCTGAAGCCCGCCCTCGGCCCCGAAAAGCTGGACGCCCGCCTTCTGCGGGACCTCGGGGAAAACCGGAACCGGGAGTTCCGCAATTCCCTTTCGGCCCTGCTACCCCGCAAGCTGATCCCGGTGGCGGTGCGCCGCTCCGGCATCCCGCCGGAAACCCGGTGCAACGCCATCACCCGGGAAATGCGCGCCGGCTTCGCCGGGCTGCTCAAATCGTTTGAGGTCGGCGTCGCGGGCTTCCGGCCGATCGAGGAGGCCATCGTGACCTCCGGCGGCGTCGCGACGGAAGAGATCGATCCCCGGACCATGGAGTCCAAGCGTGTAAAAGGGTTGTACTTTGCAGGCGAAGGGATCGACGTGGACGCTTACACGGGGGGCTTCAACCTGCAGATCGCGTTCTGCACCGGCCGCGAGGCCGGCAAATCCATCGAAGCGGAGGGAAAGAGCGAATGATTGCGGTCGCCATCGACGGCCCGGCGGGGGCCGGGAAGAGCACCATCGCCCGGCGCGCGGCGCGGCAGCTGGGGTTCCTTTATGTGGATACCGGCGCGCTGTACCGCGCGGTCGGTCTTTTCGCGCTGCGGCGCGGAGCGGACCCCGGCGACGCCGCGGCGGTGCACCCGCTGCTCGAAGAGATCTCGGTCGACCTGACGTACCGGGACGGCGTGCAGCGGGTGCTTCTGTGCGGGGAAGACGTGGAGGACCAGATCCGCTCCCCGCGGGTTTCGATGGCCGCGTCCGGCGTCTCTTCGATTCCGGAAGTGCGCCGGTTCCTGCTCGACACGCAGAGGCGGATCGCCCGTGAGCATTCCGTCGTGATGGACGGGCGGGATATCGGCACGGTGGTCCTGCCCGGCGCACAGGTCAAAATTTTTCTGACTGCCTCGCCGGAGGACCGGGCGCGCCGCCGGTATGAGGAGATGCTGCAGCGGGGGGAGCCGGCCGAGTACGAAGAGGTGCTGCGGGACCTGAAGAAGCGGGACTACAGCGACACGCACCGCGCCGCCGCTCCGCTGGTCCCGGCGGAGGGCGCCGTCCTTCTCGACACGACCGGCAACACGCTGGAACGGTCGGTCTCGGAGGTCGTCGCCGCGATCCGGGAAAAGCTGAAGAGCCCGCGGCCCGGCGCCGGAAACGGAAACCGGGAGAAGCGGATGCCCTTTTACGCCTTCGCGCGCAGCTGCCTGCCGTGGCTGTTCCATACGCTGATGCCCATGCGCGTGCGCAACGCCGGATATCTGCCGGAGACGGGCGCCGTGATCCTCTGCTGCAACCATGCGAGCATGTCGGACCCGCTGCGGCTCGCGTACAGCCAGCGCCGGCAGATCTATTTCATGGCGAAGGCGGAGCTGTTCGAGAACCGCCTCGTCGCCGCCGTGATCGGCGGACTGGGCGCGTTCCCCGTCCGGCGCGGGAAAAGCGACAAGCAGGCGATCGGCGCGGCGGAACGGCACCTGAAGGAGGGGCACGTCCTCGGCGTCTTCATCGAGGGGACGCGCTCGCCGGACGGCAATCTCCTCCGCCCGAAGCCGGGGGCCGTCATGCTCGCCCACGCCTGCGGCGCCCCCATCCTTCCGTGCTGCATCACGGCCAGGGGCGGCGGGGTGCCGAAGCTGTTCCGCCGCTGCCTGGTGACCTATGGGCCGCCGATCCCGCCCGGGGAGCTGGGGATCGAAAAGGGCACGCCGAGCGAGTACCGGGACGCGAGCCGGATGGTGATGGCGCGCATCGAAGCGATCCGGGAAGAAAATCTGCGCGAATGGGGAAAAAAGGACGGCTCCCGATGAAGTCCGGCCTGATTTATCAGATTCTGCTGCGCGTCTTCACACTCCCGGGCCTGCTGTTTTTCTGGACCCGCTACCGCGGGCTCCGGAACATCCCGAAGAGCGGGAAGCTGATCGTCTGCAGCAACCATAAATCCGTTTTCGATCCGTTCCTGCTGGCCGTCCCGTTTCTCCGGCAGATCCGCTATATGGCGAAAAACGAGCTTTTCACCGACCACGGCCGGCTTGCGGGGCGGTTTCTGACTCTGGTGGGCGCCTTCCCCGTCCGCCGGGGCACGGGGGACAGCGCCTCCGTGCGGACGGCCGAGGCGATTCTGGACGCGGGCGGAGTGGTCGGAATCTTCCCGCAGGGCGGCTGCGTGTTCGGCAACGCGCCGTTCCGCCCGAAAGCGGGGGTCGCGCTTCTGGCGGCGCGGACACGCGCGCCGATCCTCCCGGTGTCGATCTACTGCCGGGGGCTGCTGCGGCCGTTCAAGCGCGTGACGGTCCGCTTCGGGAAGGTGATCCCCTGCAAAGACCTGCCGCTGCGGGGGACGTCCGTCGCCGGGATGCGCGCCGGCGCCGCCCTGGTTGCGGAAAAAATCAACGCCATGCTGGGGGAAGGGCATTGAAAGTCGTCGCTGCGAAATCGGCCGGGTTCTGCTTCGGCGTGTGCCGTGCCGTCGAGGGGGTGGACCGCCTGCTCGACGCCGGGGAGCGGGTCTGCACGCTCGGCCCGATCATCCATAATCCCCAGACGCTGGAACGGCTGAAGCGCCGGGGTGTCCGGATCGTCGGGGACCTTTCGGAGGTCCCGCCCGGCGCCGTGCTGGTCATCCGCTCCCACGGCGTGGAGCGCACCGTGTACGACGAGCTGGAGCGGCGCGGTGTCCGGTACTGCGACGCCACCTGCCCGTTCGTGGCGAAAATCCACGCCGTGGTCTCGAAGGCTTCCGAAGAGGGGAAGGCGGTGCTGATCGCGGGTGACGCCGCCCACCCGGAGGTCCGCGGCATCCGGGGGCACTGCGCGGGGGAATGCCACGTTTTCCGCGACGCCGCGCAGCTGCGCGAAATCACGGAGAAATTCCCAGAACTGAAGAGGAAGCCCGTCTGCGTGGTCGCACAGACCACTTTCCGCGTTTCGGAGTGGCAAAATTGTTTGGAAAACATTAAAAGGGTATATACAAACGCCGATATTTTTGATACAATATGTAATGCAACTGCGATGCGCCAGTCGGAGGCGGCGGACCTGTCGCAGCGTTGTGACGCGATGGTGGTTATCGGCGGAAAGCAGAGCTCCAACTCCGCAAGGCTCTTTGAGGTGTGCAGAAAGAACTGCCCTACCTGCTTCATTGAAACCGCGGACGAGCTTCCGCTGCCGGGCCTCAGGCGGTTCGGCTGTGTCGGCGTCACAGCCGGTGCTTCTACACCGGCCAGCATTATAAAGGAGGTACTTGATACCATGTCAGAAATCAACGAGAGTTCTGCCAAGGACGGCGCGCAGGACACGGTCGGGGGTACGGCCGAAAACGCGGCGCAGAAGCCGAAGGAGAAGACCGCCGACGGGAGCTTCGCGCAGATGCTCGAAGAGTCCCTGAAGACGTTAAATACAGACGAGAAGGTTCACGGCGTCGTCGTCGGTGTCACTCCCAGCGAAGTCCTGGTGGATGTCGGAAGAAAACAGGCGGGGTATGTTCCGGCATCTGAACTTTCGGCCGATCCCAACGTCAAGCCGGAGGATGTGGTCAAGGTCGGCGACGAGATGGATCTTCTGATCATG
>ENA-UOOI01000397-UOOI01000397.1-fermentation-metagenome-genome-assembly--contig:-NODE-397-length-56601-cov-6.745216_pt1 | contig 56601 bp, 47 predicted proteins | sample MGYA00245779_ERZ724027 | MGnify/ENA primary metagenome ERZ724027 (study PRJEB28704, sample SAMN03018318) | fermentation metagenome | biome: anthropogenic terrestrial biome; feature: soil; material...
TATCGTATTAGAACCATCGAATTTTTCAACGGAACATGAAATATATCCCATGTCTGCTCTCTAAGGTCTGAATAACCTATATTAGGCAAAGCGTACGTATGTTAAGTTAATGTGATAACTTTTTATAAGGCTTAGTCAACGTCTACTTTATCTACATCCATATAAGGTGCAAGAGTAGATATCATTTTAACAACAGAATTGGAATTGTTTATTACATAATGAACTTCATTAGGCTCAATATGTATTAATTGCCCTTTCTTCACAGTATGTTTTACACCATCAACAAAGATATCAACTTCCCCTTCTAATATATAAAAATTTTCTTCCATTACATTATGATAATGAGCTTTAAAATCCTGACCGGCTTGAAATTGCACAATTGCAAAATTCATACGGGGTCCTTTCATTAAATATTTTGGTCCACTATCACCAAAGCGATATTCCTTGTCTTTTTCATCAATGATAAACATATATTCTCCTCCTTCATTAAACGGGTATGTCTTAAATTCCTAGAGCAAAAGTTTTATTTTAACCTCATTAGGGAAGTGCCCACTTCTGTGTCCACTTCCGTACCCCGCTTCTGTAATCGGGGGTTACCCCTACGTTTTATAAATTGTATTTATGTTACACTCCTGGTGCATTCCACATATGCTTCGTTAGTTTTTTATCGCTAAGAGCAAGTTGTGCAGAATATACCTCTCGCCAGTTTGCATATAAATTATTGTATATGGCATGGTTCTCTTGGTTTGGATAATATGTTTTATCGATTTTAACAATTTTCTTTGCTGTTGATTGTATATCATCATATATTCCAACACCAATTCCTGCTAATATAGCAGCTCCAAGAGCGGTTGCTTCCTTGACTTTTGGAATATGTACTGGTAAACCTAAAACATCGGCTACTATTTGACACCATAAAGAACTTTTTGAAGCGCCGGATGCAAAGATTATTTCAGAAGGTTTCACTCCTGTAACATCAGAAACTAAATCCATGTTACCTTTTGTAACCATTGCAGCATTTTCCATAATTGCACGGTAGAAAGTAAAACGGTTAAATTTCTCAGGATTTATTTGAAAGTTTGTAAATGTAGGAGCGGCATGTTTCCAACATATATAATTCATAACATCTGAGAAGGTACACATCATGCCATAAGAACCGGCAGGAATTTTCACTGCTTCTTCATTCATATATTCATAGGCATCTTTTCCTGTTTCTAAAGCTTTTTGTTTTTCCAACTGGCAAAATCCATCTCTATACCAACGCATAATCAAACCGGGATAAAAGGCTAAGGCTTCATACTGCCATAGGTTTGGTATAGCATGACAATTAACACGTACTCGGCACTTGTCATCTATTTTTACATTATCTGTGTTAAATTCGTATTGCCAGAAGCTTCCACCAAAAACGGCAGCCTGATTGGGTGATACAACACCTACCCCTATACAGCCTAGTTGTGCATCTCCACCACCAGCGACTACAGGAATTCCTTCCACTAAACCGGTTTCTGCAGCGGCTTCCTTTGTTACCTTAGCAACAATAGAACTGCTTTCATAAACCTTTGGGAAAATATCAGTTCGTAAACCACATTTTTCTGCAATGGATGTATCCCACATCCTGCCCTTTAAATCAAAGACACCGGTTGTACTTCCATTACTTGGCTCCGTTGATAAAACACCAGTCAGCTTATAAATTAACCAATCGTTAAACATAGTGACAGCAGCGGTTTTTTCATAAATATCAGGCAGCTTATTCTTTACCCAAAGTATACGCGGAAGGGCACCCAGTGCAAATGTCTGACCAGAGACTTTGTAGATATCCTGCTCTAAAGTAGAAGATTTGTTGATTAATTCAATAACTTCGTCGCTGGAACGGGCATCTACATTTGCACATGCCCATATTTCATTTCCATCTTTGTCATATAATACAATACCTTCTCTCATACAGGTAGTAGAAATAGCCCCAATGTCTTTCGGATTGATATTGCTTAAATCTATAGCTTCTTTAATACAAGAAGAAGTTAAGTGCCAATTGTAAACCCAGTCAAAATTCATAGAACCTGGAAAGCGTGAATCCTCTTTGTGTTCCCATTCCCTGGCAGACACAGCCAGCTGATTTCCATCCGTATCAAATATTACAGCTCTAACACTTCCTGTGCCGGCATCAATTGCCATTAAATATTTGCTACAACCCATTTAAATACCTCCTAACATAATGAAACGTAACATATGATTTGTTTTATAATTCATAAATAAAGAACAAGAATTATACGTTAAACAAATATCTCCAATACATTAATCATCCTGATTTAATAAGCTTTGTGCGGTATCTTCATCTGTAATTAGTACATCTAAATAAGAACCTTTTAAGACTGCTCTTATTGCAGGTATTTTATTTTCACCAGCAGCAACACCAACTACATTATCAAGTTCTTTGATTGTCGATAACGAAGTACTGATTAACCTGGATTCATATTCATTTTCTATAAGGTTTCCGTCTTTATCAATAAAATGGGAAAGAACGTCGCCTACAGCTCCCTTCATGCTCAGTAAAAGGAAATCATTCTGACTTAGTATGCCAGATTTAATAATAGTTGCATTATCATTCATGGCACCAATTCCTATGATGGTCATGCTGGCTAGTTTTGTCATATTTGAAACTTCTTGTATGGAAATTTCGTTCTTAATAGCTTCTGCCATTTCCCTGGTTGAAGCTATTAAGGGTGATGGCATTAAATAAAGCTTAGAACTGAATATATTTGATTGAGTATTTGGTAAATAGTAGTGGACACCGCCTGTTAAAGATACGTAAGATACGGTGCAGTCTACATTAGATGCTAAATGATTTAATGTTCTTGATGGTGTATCGCCATATCCAAAATTAATAAAACAATTATCAGTGATTCGATTGCCAATATACATAGCTGCACCCTTGGCTATAGTTTCATTGATTTCTTCCTTTTTTGGATTGGTTGGTACGATAAAAGTATCTTTTAAATTGAATTTTTTTATCAATTGATGCTCTAATTCTAATTTTTTACTTTGATTAGATCTTATCTGGAATTGTACAATACCAGTTTTTCTGGCTTTCTCTAAGAGCTTTATAACCCTCATACGAGACATGCCAAGATGTTCCGCAATACTTTGTTGTGTCATTTCTTCCATGTAATAATACCAAGAAACTTTTGCCATTAGTATGTCTTCAAAGTCTTTTTCCAATTTATCCATATTAATTCTCCCATTATTTAGCTTTTTGTATATACAATTATACAAGTTGTTATCAAAAGTTTTATGATTAAACATTTGATAACCATTAACAACAGTATATCAGCAATTAAATAAAATGTCAATAATGAACTATAAAATGAAAAAACTTTAAAATAGCAGTATTATTACTTATATTAATAAGGAATAATTATTTACTTTGTATAGCATAAAACAAGAGAAAACTATTGATTTATCAATAATAACAATAAAGTACCGTTACATTTGAAAAAAATTATTCAAATTTGTATTTTTATATATTGACATTGTAGTTGAAATAGATTATTATATGAGACATAATATCAAACAAAAAATACATAGTATAACAAATGTAACGACTAAATATGCTTATAAATTGTTTAGTAAGTAGATAGGAGGAGACAAAATGAGCACTATTGGGGAACCACCTATTAGCAATGCAATGATATCAATTCGAGGTATATGTAAAAGCTTTTCTTCCAATTCTGTATTAAAAGGAATTGATTTAGATGTTCATTCAGGAGAAGTAATAGCCTTAATTGGTGGAAATGGAGCAGGGAAAAGTACGTTGATGAAGATTATAATGGGAATCTATCAACAAGATGCAGGGACTATTTACTTAAACGGTGAAAAAGTAAATATGTCCAAACCTTCCGTTGCTTTAGCTCATGGAATCTATTTAGTACCACAGGAACCAATGTTATTTCCAAATATGTCTGTAGAAGAAAATATAGCCATTGGGTTTTCTGATAAAAAGAAAGAATTACATACAAGAATTGTAGAGATTATGGATCAGCTTGGCTGGAATATTAGATTGGACCGGAAAGCCAATACATTATCTATAGCAGAACAGCAGCTGGTTGAAATCGTAAGGGGCTTACTAAGGAATGCCAACATTCTTATTTTAGATGAACCTACATCGTCATTAACCTTTAATGAAATAAAATCCTTATTTCAATTAATTGAAGATTTGAAGAAAAAAGGAATATGTATTTTCTATATTACTCACCGCCTTACAGAAGTTTTCGAGATAGCTACTCATGTTGCTATTATGAGGGACGGAATGATTACTTTAAAGGGTTCAGTCATAAATTTTACAAAAGAAGATTTAATAAAAGGTCTTCTTCCTCCGGAAGCTAAAATGAAAAATACTGAGAAAACAGAAGATAATATAGAATATTCTAAATTGAAACCGGCATTTGAGACAAAAGGTTTCAGTGGATATGGTTTTAGAGATATTAATATAGAAGTTTACCCTGGTGAAATACTAGGGGTTGCAGGTGTAGTTGGTGCAGGAAGAACGGAATTTGCTACCACTGTCTTTGGAATGGACGAAGTAAAATCGGGACAAGTATTCTTAGGTGGTGAAGATATAACAGGACTTTCTACCAGACAAGTTTTAGATAAAGGATTAAATTATGTCCCTGAAGACAGACATTTGAATGGAATTTTTAAAATCGGAGAAGTTGGGGTTAATATTTCTTCTGCCTTCCTAAGAAATAGCAGTAAGTTTTTCCTTAATACAAAAGCAGAAAAACAATTGGCAGACAAATATATTAAAGATTTTAGAATAAAAGTAACCGGGCAGGATCAGATTATGGGCTCCTTATCTGGTGGTAATCAGCAAAAAGCGGTTATTGCAAGAGTACTTTCAACATCACCAAAAGTTGTAATTCTGGATGAACCTACAAGAGGTATTGATGCAGGCGCCAGATGTGATGTTTATGCAATCATTAATCAATTAAAGAAACAGGGAGTGGCAGTTTTACTAATATCTTCTGATTTTGAAGAAATTGTTGAATTAAGTGACCGAGTGGTTACTATGTATCAGGGACGAATCAATTACAGATTTAATAAGAAGCAGATTACATTAGATAATCTGACTGCTGCTTCATTTGGAGTATACGAGGAGGATGCTTATGAAATTGGTGAATAGGATTTTAAAAGCTAGAGAAATTTCCTCACTCGCATTTCTGGTTGCCATGTTTTTAATTGTAGGTGCAGTTAATCCTACATTTTTACAGGTCAAGAATCTTTTCTTAACTTTTAATGGTAGTGTGGTTTATATTCTTTTGGCTGTTGGAATTGCGTTTGTAATACTTTGTGGAGAAATTGATGTTTCCATTGGTGCAACTTTAGGGTTATCAGCGGCAGTATCTGCAACTCTTTTAAGAGATGGAAGCTCATGGCTTGCAGCAATTATTGCAGCAATAGCAGTGGGAGTAACAATAGGACTAATTAATGGAATAGGAGTTACCGTATTTAAAGTTCCTTCTATTATAATGACTTTAGGTGTTAATGGTGTGGTGAGAGGGTCTATATATGTATACACCAATGGGAAATGGGTTGAAAATGTTCCATTTGAATTTAAAGCATTATCACAAGCTACCTTTATGAATGCTTTAACTTATTTCTTATTAGGTACCATAATATTAACGGTAGTTGTACACTTCATACTTACTAAGACAAAAAAAGGAAGATATTTTGCAGCAGTTGGTGATAATATGTCAGGTGCTACTTTAATTGGAATTCCAGTTGAAGGGACCAAAATAGTTGCTTACATAGCATGTGGAATATTTGCAGCTTTGGCAGGTCTTATGTATGTAAGCCGTGTAGGATTTGTAACTCCTACTGCAGGCAACGGATATGAAATGAAAGCAATTGCGGCATGTGTACTAGGCGGTATTAGTTTAGCAGGTGGAGTTGGAACCGTAATCGGTGCAGCAATAGGCTCCGTAATTATGTCCTCTATTAGCCGTGTACTGGTATTTTTACAATTCTCATCTGATTACGATAATACAATTACTGGTATATTACTTATCCTTATAGTAGTTGCAGACTCCTTAATTCAGAGGCGTTTAGCTGAAAAGGCTCGAAGAAAGCGATTATCAGCAAGAACTTTAGAAGAAGTGGGAGGTGGAAGCAATGAATAAGAAAATATGGAAGAATAAATTGTTCCGTTGGGAGAATGCTCTAATTCTAATACTGATAACTGAGATAATCATATTTGGCTTGTTAAATCCAAAATTTTTACAGGCCAGAGTTTTACTTGGAAGTATTAACGATTTTATATCAATATGTATCATTTCTTTATTTGTTACTTTTGTAATGATAACCGGAGGTATGGATATTCAAGCTGGCGCCATTGTTGGACTAACTTCTATCTCTCTTGGAGTATTGTGGCAGGATGCAGGACTTAATATATGGGCAGCAGTGTTTGTAGCTATTCTTTTAGGTGGAATATGTGGAGCAATAAGTGGTTTCTTTGTAGCTTTTGCCGGAGTTCAAGCCATGGTTGTAACCTTGGGCGGGCAGTTTCTATATTCGGGATTAGCCCTTGCAGTAGTTAACTTGTCTTCCTCAAGTGCCTTTGAAGGAATAAGTGGATTCCCAAACTCCTTCATTAAATTAGCTTCTGGTAAGATTTTTGGTATACCCAATCAGGTAATCATTTTTATCGTTTTAATTGCTATTAGTTATATTCTTTTACATAAAACAAAGTATGGCAGATATGTATTTTTATGTGGAATAAATAAAAATGCGGCCATATATTCAGGTATTAAAACAAAACTAATTATTATGAGTACCTATATTTTATCAGGTATGAGTGCATCAATAGCAGGTATTGTATTAACAAGTTATCTAGGATCAGCAAGGGCAGATTTAGGAAAAGAATTAACTCTTCCAATTATAACTGCTGTAGTACTTGGAGGAACCTCTAATTTAGGAGGAAAAGGAGGAGTTTTTGGAACTGCTTTGGCTGCCGTAGTAATTGGAATTATGAGATTTGGATTAGTTATGGCAGGTTTACCTACACAATACTTGGATATACCTATTGGCTTATTGTTAATAGTGGCAGTAGCTGCACGAACCATCTCTAGTAATCCAGGCTTTGTGAGAAAAGCAGGTAAATTATTTAAAAGGGCATAGTGCCTTGTAAGCTGTTGTGAGGGATGTTTTTAAAATGCTTGTGCTGATATTTAAAGGGCATAGTACCTTGCAAGCCCCCTAAGTGTGATTATTATATTATTATTATAATAATAAAAAACTATATCATGTATTTTGAGGAGGAAAAGGATGAAAAAAAGACTATTAAGTGTTCTGATTTGTGTAGCCATGGCTGCAACTTTATTAAGCGCATGTGGTAAAAAAGAATCAGGAAAAGAAACAAGTAAACAAGAAACTGGTACACAAGCTAATAAGGAAACCAATACTGAAAAACAATCAGATGCTGGTAATGAGACAAAGTCAGATGATATTGTAGTAACATTTGTTCCAAAACTGTCAGGAAATGCATTCTTTGAATCTGCCAATGTTGGAGCACAGAAATTTGCAGAAAAAGTTGGCGGATATACCGTTAAATACGATGGTAATCCAGAAGCCTCCGTTGCAAATCAGGTTGCCATAGTTAACAACGCAATTTCTCAAGGGTCAAATGCTATCTGTGTATCCTCTGTTGATGCATCAGGATTGGATGCAGCTATGAAGAAAGCAAAAGAAGCAGGTCTTGCTGTTGTTACTTGGGATTCAGATGTTAGTGGAGATGCACGTTCTTTAATGGTTTCTCAAGGAACACCAGAACAATTGGGCCAAATGTTAGTTGATATGGCAGCTGAGGGTATGGAAGATCCAAATGCAGAAGGAGTTACATATTGCTGGCATTATTCACAAGCTACAGTTGCTGACCAGAATTCATGGCAGGTAGCAGGAGAAGCTTACATTAAAGAGAAATATCCTAACTGGACTAATGTAGCACCAGATAATTATTACAGCGAACAAGATGCTGAAAAAGCTATTTCAGTTGGTGAAGCAATATTAACTGCACATCCAGATATTACTGCTATTATTTGTAATGACTCAACTGCTTTACCAGGACAGGCACAAGCAGCACAAAACCTTGGTTTAACTTCTAAAGATGTTGTAATTACAGGTTTTGCAGCTCCTAACTCCATGAAAGATTACTGCCGTGCAGGTATTCTGGAAAGATGGGGATTATGGGATTGCCAGATTCAAGGTGCTATGGGTACCTATCTTGGATACTGGTTAGCAGCTGGTAATACATTTAAAGTTGGCGATAAGATTGATATTCCAGAAATCGGCACAGTAGAAGTTATGCCTAATACAGTATTAAATCCTAATGCTTATACAGCAGATGATTCCGGTGTTGTATTACTACCAGAAAGAACCGTATTTGATATTAACAATATGGATAATTACGACTTCTAAATAAAACGAAAGCTATAAGCATTATAAAATGGGGCTGTTGCAAAACTGTCATTCTGAGCCCAAGGTGCGAAGAATCTCATTTTTATTTTGCAACAACCCCAAAGCATTTATTTTAAATAGTATGTGAAAGGTATTTCCAATACAACTAAACAATAAGATTCAATAACAACAGAAATTTATAAAAGCTACTAAAAGCGCATAAATGTATAAGTTGATAAGGTTAAGTTATAAGTAATACTATCATCAAAAAGGAAAAATTAATTAATAATTTAAATCAAGAAGAAACTTTAATAACGAAAATTATGAATACATTAAGATATATATTCTTTTTGTAACTATATATAAGGAGGAAAATATTATGGCAGATTTAGATGGATTAAAAGTTGCAAAGGATTATCATGTTGATCAACCTTTTGCTAAGCAAGGTGGATTTTATGTAAAAGGAATGGCAGATGTAGACTGGGGTATGAAGACACGCTTATCAAGTATCTTTAATCCAGTAAGCGGACATACAGTTATGCTTGCTTTTGATCATGGATACTTTATGGGATCTACCGCAGGACTTGAGAGATTGGATTTAGTAATTCCTCCAGTTCTTGACCATGTAGATGTATTAATGGCTACCCGTGGTGCACTTCGCACCTGTATATCACCCAGCACAGGAAAAGCGGTAGCTTTACGTGTAAGTTGTGGATCTTCTGTCCTTCATGAGGATTTAAGTCATGAAGTAATAGGGGTAGGTATTGAAGATGCCGTTCGTATGAATGCAGCTTGTATGGCTGTTCAAACCTTTATTGGTGCGGATGGTGAAAAAGATAGTTTAGATAATTTATGTAAAACAGTAGATGCAGGTATAAAATATGGTATTCCAACTATGGGTGTTGTTGCAGTTGGTAAACAAATGGAACGTACCAGTCGTTTCTTTAAATTAGCAACTCGTATGCTTCCTGAATTAGGAGCACATATTGTTAAAACATATTATTGTGAAGATTTTGAAGAAATTACTGCTGCTTGTCCAGTACCTATTGTAGTAGCAGGTGGTAAGAAATTACCTGAAGATGAAGCATTAACTATGTGTTATCATGCGATTTCAGAAGGTGCAGCTGGCATTGATATGGGACGTAACATTTTCCAAAGTCTTGATCCTACAGCTATGGCTGCAGCAGTTGGTATGATTGTACATAAAAATGCTACAGATAAAGAAGCTTATGAGTATTTCTTAGATATGAAAAGAAAATAATCAATATAATTCAGTAATAATTTAATGATCGCTTTATATTATTACTTAAGCAAATAGGAGGCTGTGACATGTTAAAATATGTAACAGCCTCCCAAATGTATTTATTTTAACTTCAGCAGGGAAGCCCTCTACTTTGTAGACAGGGGTAAGGACTTGCCTGTTTCAGCGGGAGTTTAAGCTCTTGCTGAAATGCCATGTGGTGGAAATGAGGTTATATGCAAGCAGCGTAAGGGGATAAACTTGCCTGTTGGCAAAACTTGCTCAAAGGAAAAACTTGCCCACAGGCAGAACTTGCCTATAGGAAAAACTTGCCCATGGGCAGAACTTGTCTATAGTAAAAACTTGCCCACAGGCAAAACTTGCCTATAGGCAGAACTTGCCCACAGGCAAAACTTGCCTATAGGCAAGTGGGAATATCCGCTTTGACATTACAGAATACATACTATGAAGGTGAGTATACAAATGAAATCAATTAAAACAAAACTTATATTATGGTTTTCCATATTAATATTAATATCATCCTCTGCCATTGGAATTATAAGTATACTCTTATCTGTAAATACGGTAACAGAGGAAGCAAAGAAATCACTAGTTTCCTTATCAAAGGAAGCCGCAAATACTACATATAGTAGAATGGAAAAAGAGATACAGGTATTAGAAACTATAGCTTCTCTTGATGATATACAGGCTATGGATTGGAAAAAACAAAAAACTATTTTAAACAATCAATTAAAATCAACAGAGTTTCATGACTTAGGGGTAATGGAACTAGATGGGAAAGTTAAGTATTCAAGTGGAACCACAACGCAGATACAAGAATCAGATCCTTTAAGGAAAGCTTTACAAGGGGAAGAAAAAGTATTAAACTTTTCAGTTGATTTTAAATCCAATACTGTAATTTTAATATTTGCTACTCCAATTGAATATGATGGCAATATAGTAGGTGCTTTGTTAGGCCGCAGAGATGGTAATACCTTAAGTGATATTACAGATGATATTGGATATGGTGAAAAAGGTTATTCATATTTGTTAAGTACAGATGGTACAATAATCGCTCACCCTGATCGAAATAAGGTCCTTAGCCAATACAATGCTATAAATTTAGCAAAGGAAGATGAAAGTAAGCAATCCGAAGCTTTCGTTACTAAACAAATAATTAAAGGAAAGACAGGAACCAGTGAATATACTTTAGATGGGCATAAAGTATATTTGGGGTATTCACCAGTACCAAATACAGAATGGATTATGGTGCTTACTGCTAATCAGGATGAAGTTTTAAAAAGTATTCCTGTTTTAGTCAGTACAAATGCAATAATTATTGCTGTTACATTAGTAGCAAGTATCTTATTTACTTATTTAATCGGTAAGTCTTTTGTTAAACCTATAGTTGAAGGAGTATCCCATTTAACATTAATTTCTCAATTAGATATAAATAAAAATGTTCCTAAAAAGTATCTGAAGAAAAAAGATGAGATAGGAATATTTGCAAGTGCAGTAGAAAGTATAACAAATAATTTTAGAAAAATAATTCTTGAAGTTAGCAACGTATCTGAACAGGTGGCTGCTTCATCGGAGGAGTTAACAGCAACATCGCAAAATGCGGCTACAGCTATAGATGAAGTAACGAAAACGGTGGAGGAAATTGCTAATGGAGCTTCCTGGCAAGCACAAAATACGGAAGATGGTTCTTCTAAAGCTATCTTGCTAGGAAATGCAATAAGCAGTAATTATGAGAAAGCAAAATCTTTAAATAATGAAGCTGGAAAGGTTTCAATTGCAGTAAATGAAGGCATTAGCGAGATTGAAAAGCTGCTGGAAATAACAGAAGAATGCAGCAATGAAACAAAGGAAATTTATAGAGTAATAAAATTAACCAATGAAAGCTCCATCAGAATAGGGGAAGCTAGTAATGTTATTAACTCTATTGCAGAACAAACGAATTTATTAGCTTTAAATGCTGCTATTGAAGCAGCAAGGGCTGGAGAGGCTGGTAAAGGTTTTGCTGTAGTAGCAGAAGAAATTAGAAATTTAGCAGAACAGTCTGCCAATTCAGCAAAAGTAATTGAGAATATTGTTTTGGAACTGCACAACAATTCTAAGAATGCTGCAAGCACCGTTGAGAGAGTATCATCGATTGTTGAGGAGCAAAATATTAGCGTCAAAAACAGTAAAGATGAATTTGTTTTAACGGGCACAGCAATGAAGGTTGTAATTAATACAGCTGAGCAATTAAGAATTTCAGGAGAAGAAATGGATCAGATGAAAAATCAGATCCTTGATTCCTTACAAAATCTTTCCGCTATAGCAGAAGAAAATTCTGCTTCATCAGAAGAAGCTTCATCTGCCATGGAAGTTCAGAGTGAATCTATGAATGAAATTGCAAAAGCAAGTGAGGGATTAGCAGTATTAGCACAAAGCTTACAAACTATTATTAGGAAGTTTCAATATTAGCATACCGTAAGTTGACTTAATGGTATGATTTGAGTGCCTAAAGTCTAAATATAGTTTGTTGAATGAAGAGTATCGGGTGGCAATGAGGTTATGAGCAAGTAGCTTAAGGGGCTGTTGCAAAATAAAGGGGTGTTGCAAAGTAAAAATGCCACTCTAAGCTAGTTTTGCCACTCCTAGCAAGTTTTGTCATTCCGAGCAAGTTTTGCCGCCCGAGCAAGTCTTGCCATTCCGAGAAAATTTTATCATTCCGAGCAAGTTTCTCCATTCAGGGCGAGTTTTGTCATTTCAAGAAGGTTTTGTCATTCTGAGCCGAAGGCGAAGAATCCCCATATATACAGGAATAGAGATTCTTCGTCTTCGACCCAGAATGACACTCCGGCTTAGAATGACATTCCTGTTCAGAATGGCATTCCGGATCAGAATGACATTCTCGTTCAGAACGACACTCCGGCCTAGAGCGACACTCCAGCTCAGAATGGTATTCCGGCTTAGAACAACATTACGGCTCAGAATGTCATTCTTTTTTAAAGTATGAATCTACCAAGAGAAATTTCTGCTTTTATTTTAAGCTATACAAAATAGAATCCTTCCAATTACAGCTTGTTTCTAATATCCTAACAACTTCTTCCAATCCCTCTTTATCCACTTCATCAAATCTTCCAATTATAGGACTGTCTATATCTAATACACCAACAATCCCTCCATTTCCATGAATTGGAACTACGATTTCTGATCTTGAGGCACTATCACAAGCAATATGTCCAGGAAACTTATGAACATCCAGTACTAATTGGGTTACATCCTTTAGGACTGCATTTCCGCATACACCTTTACCAATTGCTATATGGACACATGCAATTTTGCCTTGAAAAGGTCCTAATAATAATTCTTCATTATGTATGAGATAAAATCCTACCCAATTAATATCTGTTAAAGCTTCATTTAGAAGGGCAGAGGTATTGCTTAAATTGGGAATAACATAGGGTTCATTTTCCAGAATGGATTTTAATTGTGTATGTATTAAGGAATAACAATACTTTTTATCGGAAGGGTAGTACATAGAGTTTATTTCTTGCATAGTTGGCTCCTTTTATATAAATAAATGAGATAAACTTTTTTAAAAGTATATCTCATTTATTTCAATCAATCAAGGAATTTATGGTGCCAGGCACCATATTAACTTCAATTATTTGCTTGGTGTCAGGCACCATATCCCTTATCCCTTGGTTATTAGTTATTTGCTATACTTTTATTGAAAACTGTTACCATCTGTAAAATGTGATACAAATTCATCCATTTGTTCTTTAGAACGGACGGAGTGGGTTTGATCAATAATTCGCCTTTGACTTTCTGCATCCAGATTAGAAAAATAGTTCATTGCGGCTGGATTTTTTGCCATAGCCATTCCTAAACCAATTGGTACTTCCGGATGATTTAAATAATTTTCCATATGACCATCTCTTTCTGAATATTTGTTTGCATTAATAAAGTTATATTATAGATTAGAGCGTCAAAAGCCTAACTATAGGTATTCAGCTGGCGGCGCCAAGCTGAATTTATATTTACTGATATTCATTACAATACCAGCTTCCATTTCTCGATAAAGTTTTTTGAAGCTTTTGATGCCATAATCATAGTATGTCTTTATATATCAATTTTATAAATGGAATATGATTATTTAAATGTTTATTAATAATTCTAAAAAAGCTTTAAACTAATAAAAAAAATTAACATAGATAATTGTTGTCCCTTGCAGGCATTTTATAGACATGTTGCGAATATACTGAACTAGTAAGAAGAATTAAATATTTTGGCGGAGAGAAGAGAAGCCATTATTATAAAGAGCAGACACTCTTTATAATAGTGGCTTTTCGCTTTTTTTCGATAAAAATAAACAATTATTTTGTAGACAAGTTTTTTCCTGAAATTATGTCTATGTGCAAGGACATGTACATAGATTTAATTATAAAAAAAATAAATTATATTAGGAGGTATTTATGTCAACTTTTTTAGCAGAACTTCTAGGAACAGCAACCCTTATATTACTGGGTGATGGTGTTGTAGCAGGTGTAGCACTTAACAAAAGTAAGGCAAAAGATGGTGGATGGATTGTAGTAACTATGGCATGGGCAGTAGCAGTTGCAACTGCAGCATGGATATTTGGGCCAATTAGCGGAGCTCATCTTAATCCTGCATTAACCATTGCTCTTGCAGCAATTGGTAAATTTGCCTGGAGTGAAGTACCAGCTTATATTGCAGCTCAATTTATTGGCGCATTGGTAGGCGCAGCTTTAGTTTGGCTTGCATATTATGCTCACTGGAAAGAGACAGAAGATAAAGCTACAAAACTTGGCGTATTCTGTACTGCACCAGCAATCAGAAACGTTGGAGCTAACTTAATTACAGAAATTATTGGTACTTTCATGTTAGTATTTGGTATCCTTGGTCTTGGAGAAACTAAGATGGCTGACGGTCTTGGTACTTTCGCAGTTGGTTTATTAATCTTAATCATTGGCCTTTCTTTAGGCGGACCAACTGGTTATGCAATTAATCCTGCAAGAGATTTAGGACCTCGTATTGCTCATGCTATTCTTCCAATTGCAGGAAAAGGTGATTCTGACTGGGGTTATGCATGGATACCGGTAGTTGGACCAATCATTGGTGGTTTACTTGGTGGTTTACTATATACAATTATTTTCTAGAGTAAGAATGCTAGCAAAATATAACAATTTAAATAAAATCCATAGGATAGATTATAGGCAAGCTCAATTTATAGGCAAGCTTATAAAATTAAGCAAGCTCAATTGATAAGCAAGCTTATAAATTGAGCTGGTAAAAAACAAAGAAAATTGGAGGATTAAATCATGGGAAAAGATTTTATAATGGCATTAGATCAAGGTACTACAAGTTCAAGATGTATTATATTTAACAAACAAGGGGAAATGGTAGCAGTAGCACAAAAGGAATTTACGCAGATTTATCCAAAGGGTGGCTGGGTAGAGCATGACGCAATGGAAATCTGGGGAACACAGGTAGGCGTTGCAAAAGAAGCATTAGCAAAAGCAGGACTAGAAGCTGCCGATGTAGCTGCAATTGGTATTACTAACCAAAGAGAGACAACCGTTGTATGGAATAAGAAAACTGGAGAACCTATTTATCATGCAATCGTTTGGCAATGCAGAAGAACAGCAGAATATTGTGATGAGTTAAAAGCAAAAGGCTTTGATAAAATCATTAAAGATAAAACGGGTTTAATCGTAGATGCTTATTTTTCAGGAACCAAAATCAGATGGATACTTGAAAATGTTCCTGGTGCAAGGGAATTAGCTGAGAGTGGCGATTTACTATTTGGTAACATTGATACTTGGTTAATTTGGAACTTAACAAAAGGTAAAGTTCATGTAACGGATTATTCCAATGCATCCAGAACTATGATTTACAACATTCATGATTTAAAATGGGATGAAGAATTATTGGCAGAATTAAATATTCCAGCATCCATGCTTCCAGAAGTAAAGACTTCCAGTGAAGTATATGGAGAAACCGATGATGCCGTATTTGGAGCACCGATTCCAATCTCCGGAGATGCAGGTGACCAGCAAGCCGCTTTATTTGGCCAATTATGCTGCAAAGAAGGTATGGCTAAGAATACATACGGAACTGGCTGCTTCTTACTTATGAATACTGGTAATCAACCTGTGGAATCTAAGAATGGTTTATTAACTACTATGGCTGCATGTTATAATGGAAAACCAGAATATGCTTTGGAAGGTAGTATTTTTGTTGGCGGTGCTGTTATTCAATGGTTACGTGATGAATTAAGGATTATTGATAATTCAGCAGAATCTGAAAAATATGCAACAGAAGTAGAAGATACTAACGGTGTATATTTAGTACCTGCATTTGTTGGACTCGGTGCTCCATATTGGGATCAATATGCAAGAGGAACAATCGTAGGTCTTACCAGAGGTGCTAAGAAAGAACATTTAGTAAGGGCAGCATTAGAATCTATGGCATATCAGACTTATGACGTATTAAATGCTATGGAACAAGATTCGGGAATACGTTTACAGGCATTAAAGGTTGACGGTGGTGCATGTGCTAATAATTTCTTAATGCAATTCCAGGCAGACGTATTAGATACACCTGTTGAAAGACCGGCAGTTATTGAAACTACAGCTTTAGGAGCAGCTTACCTTGCAGGATTGGCAGTAGGATATTGGAAAGACCTTGATGACATCAATTCCAGTGGTATAGCCCCAACAACATTTACACCTAACATGGAAGCAGAAAAGAGAGAACATGTTACAGCTGGATGGCATAAAGCAGTAGGAAGATCAAGAGACTGGGAAAAATAAAGAGTAAAAGGTAAAAGTGTGTCATTCTGAGCAAGAATTCAACGAAGTTGAATACGCGAAGAATCCAGAATAAAAAGTAAAAGATTTGTCATTCTGAGCAGAAATTCAACGAAGTTGAATACGCGAAGAATCCAGAACAAAAAATAAAAGTTTTGTCATTCTGAGCAAAAATTCAACGAAGTTGAATTTGCGAAGAATCCAGAATAAAAAATAAAAGCTTTGTCATTCTGAGCAAAAATTCAACGAAGTTGAATTCGCGAAGAATCCCATTCATAGTATTAGATTCTTCGCCTTTCAGGCTCAGAATGACAAAAATTAATATGGAAACAAACATTCATAGCAGGGGGAAAAGCATGAAGAATGAATTCTATCACAGACTGCAAATAAATCCAATTATTGCAGCAATTAAAGACAGCAATCAGTTAGAAAATGCTATAATATCTCCCTGTGAGATTATTTTTATATTAAAATCAGATATTTTCAATATAAAATCCTATGTTGATAAGATAAGGAACTCGGGAAAATTATCCTATGTACATGTAGATTTAATTGATGGCTTTTCAAGAGACGCACTTGCCTTACAATATATTCATGAAAATATTAAACCAGATGGCATTATTACAACGAAAACAAATCTTGTAAAAGCCTCCAAAAGTTTAAATATGTTTGTAATCCAAAGGCTATTTATGCTGGATCATCTATCATTAGATACAGGCATTAACTCAATTGAAGATATGAGGCCAAATGCTGTTGAAATTTTACCGGGTATTATGCCTAAGATTACTAAAAAATTAGTTGGGGCAACAAGAGTACCGATTATAACAGGCGGATTAATTATGGACAAGGAAGACGTTATGCAAAGCATAAAGGCAGGAGCAACTGCAATATCCAGCAGTTGTGAGGAAGTATGGTATTTGTAACATTCTTTTCTTATCTAATATGGAACTGTTAACTTAAGTAGTCTTATTGACTACATTATTATTATACTAGGGGGAATCACTTTGAAAAAATTAATTAATCAACCGGAAAATGTAGTAGATGAAATGTTAAGTGGTATTGTGCTGGCACATCCCGAATATGTTAGAAAATTAAATGGATATAATGTATTGGTTAGGAAAAATTCACCCATAGCTGGAAAAGTAGCACTAGTAAGTGGTGGCGGAAGTGGACATGAACCTGCTCATGGAGGATATGTTGGAAAGGGTATGTTAGATGGAGCTGTTGCAGGGGACGTATTTACATCACCGACTCCTGACCCAATTTATGAAGCTATCAAGGCTGTAGATGGAGGAGCAGGTGTTCTGCTGATTGTAAAGAATTATACCGGGGATATTATGAATTTTGAAATGGCAAAAGAAATGGCGGAAATGGAACTGATCAAAGTAGACTATGTTGTTGTTAATGATGATGTTGCAGTAGAAAATAGTACCTATACTGCAGGCAGACGTGGCATTGCCGGAACTGTATTTGTACATAAAATTGCAGGTGCAAAAGCTGAAACAGGTGCTACTTTAGAAGAAGTGAAAGAAACTGCATTAAAAGTAATAGACAATGTCAGAAGTATGGGTATGGCTTTAACTCCTTGCATCGTACCAGCAGCAGGAAAAGCAAACTTTACTTTAGCAGAAAATGAAATGGAAATCGGTATGGGTATTCATGGTGAACCAGGAACCCATAGAGATACATTGAAAACCGCAGATGAAGTTACAGAGCATTTGGTTGGAAGAATTCTAGAAGATTTAAAATTACAAGCAGGTGAAGAAGTAGCTGTTATGGTAAATGGCTTAGCATCTACCCCTCTAATGGAATTATATATTATAAATAAGAAAGTCAATGATATCCTTTGGGAAAAAGGTGTAAAAATATATAAGACATTAGTTGGTGAATTTATGACATCTCTTGAAATGGCAGGATGTTCTATAAGTATTTTAAGATTAGATGAAGAGCTAAAAACTTTGTTAGATATGGCTGCAGACACACCGGCTTATAAATCTCTATAGTCTGGGGGAAGGGGATGCGCTTTTTGAAAATTTGTTCTTAGGTAATCCTCGGCACAAACTTAGATTGTAAAAAGCGCACTCAGGGATGGAGGTAAAATATGAATGGAGTAAAGGTTATTGAAATAATCAATAAAATAGCAGACAGAATGGAAGAAAATAAATTATTTCTGACAGAACTGGATGCTGCCATAGGTGACGGGGATCATGGACTAAACATGAGCAAAGGTTTTCACGCTGTTAAGGAAAAACTAAAGGAAGACCCTGGAACTAATATTGGAGATATTCTAAAAAAAACAGGAATGGCTTTAGTTTCTAATGTAGGTGGTGCTTCTGGACCATTATATGGAACCGCTTTTATGAAAGCCGGAGTGGAAGCAGCAGGCAAAGAAGAAATAGATATCATTGATTTTGAAAAGATGCTAAAAGCTGCTTTAGATGGTATTAAGATGAGAGGAAAAGCAGTATTAGATGATAAAACCATGGTAGATGCCATTGAGCCTGCACTAAATGAATTAAGTAAAGGAATTCTACTTGGGCTACCTGCCAAAGAGGCATTGAAAGAAGCAGTAGATGCCGCTTATAGAGGAGTTGAACATACAAAAGATATAATTGCCCGTAAAGGTAGAGCAAGTTATCTGGCAGAACGCAGTATTGGTCATCAAGATGCCGGTGCTACTTCCAGTGCACTTATTTTAAAGACTATTTATGAAGAAATAGACGTGTAGAATGGGGCTGCTACAAAATAAAAAGATGTCATTCTAAGAGCGAATTCAACTTCGCTGAATTTTTGCTCAGAATGACATGCTTTCATAGCAATGACATAAGTATGATTTTTTTAATAAGTCAAATTATTATTTATCTTATCACATTAGAATAATAGAAACTTGGAGAAAAAACATGGTAGGTTTAGTAATTGTATCTCATAGTGAAAGAATAGCAGAAGGTTTAAAAGAACTGGCGGGACAAATGGCAACGGATGTTTCCATTGCAGCTGCAGGAGGAACCAATGATGGAAGATTGGGTACTGATGCAGAAAAAATAATTACTGCCATAAAAGAAGTATATACAGAAGATGGAGTTCTTGTTCTGTTTGATATTGGAAGTGCTTATATGAGTGCTGATATTGCTTTAGAAAGCCTCTCAGACAAAATGCAGGAAAAGGTTGAAATAGTTGATGCTGCTTTGGTAGAAGGTGCAATTACAGCAGCCATTGAATGTAGCCTAAATAAGACACTTTATGAGATTAAAGAAGAATTAAGAACTTTAAGTATATCGAAAATGCCTCAATAGAAATAAAAAAAAATTATTTTTCAGTTTTGAAATGAATAGTAAAACTTTATTTTTCAGTTTTGTAAAACAAATAATTTGGGAGTAGTTGTAAAACTTCCATTGCTATGAAAGCATGTCATTAGGAGTAGTTGCAAAACTGTCATTGCTATGAAAGCATGTCATTCTGAGTGTAAATTCGGCATAGCCGAATTTTAAGCGAAGAATCTCATTTATGGAGGTGGACTCTTCAAACTTAGAATTCAGCTATGCTGTTTTGTGTACCCTCGAAATTATCAGCCTTAACTACGTCACAGTAAACCATAGGTTTATTGCGTGATAATCCTACCGCGCTGACTTGTTGGCAGGTATAAACAACTCCGAAGGAGTTGCTAGCCACGTTTCTTTCATAACAATAATAGTTTTTTATTTTGAAGCAACCTCTTTAAAAATGCTTCACTAAGTTTTTAATATGATTAATTTTACTTCTCACCTTTTAGGACTTCTCTTGCTATTAGTAAACCTCTCATTGCCTTTGGAAAACCGGCTGTTGGAGCTACTAAAAGAATAGCGTGTTGGATTTCTTCTCGTGTACATCCACCTTTTAACGCTTTCTGGATATGTGTTCTTAAGGAAAATTCGTTTTGACATTCGGTAGATAGTGCTACTTTAATCAGCCATCTTGTTTTTTCATCTAATGGGCCACCTTTTTCATGAACCAATCGCCCATAGTTCTCATATGCATTATAAATTTCACCGTAGTTCTCTTTCAGATAATCTAAATTTTTCTCTATAACTTTATAATTATTTATTTCTTGATCCATTTTGTCACCACCTTTTTCTTTTATTATTCCCTATTTTTATAATCTTAACAGTTAGGGAAAATTTTATTATAAATTTTAACAAAAAGGGTTAAACATAGGTTTATTACAGGTCTATAACTTTATTTATAATCTTAACAGTAAAGGAAGAATTTTACTACAAACTTTTACAAAAAGGATTAGACGCAGGTTTATTACAGGTCCACAACTTTATTTATAATCTTAACAGTTAGGGAAAAAATTTTATTATAAACTTTTGCAAAAATGGTTAAACATAAGCTTATTATAGGACTACAACTTTATAAATACTTCATATTCCAATCAGGCATTAGATTAAGCCGTTTTTTCATTTATAATTTACTATTTACCAAGATATATGTTATTATAATACCATAATTAAAAAGGCTTATAAAAACCCATATAAAATATGAATAAATACAGTTACTTTAATTAAAAGGAGGATTACTATGAATAAATTTGAATTCTATTCGCCTACGAAAGTTATATTTGGAAAAGATGTAGAACAAAGGGTAGGTTCTGAAATTAAAAAACGGGGAGGTAAGAAGGTATTAGTTCATTACGGTGGCAGCAGTGCCAAAAAAAGTGGACTTCTTGACCGTGTGGAAGCTTCTTTACAGAAAGAAAATATTGATTATGTAATGTTAGGTGGAGTACAGCCTAATCCACGCCTTTCTTTAGTAAGAGAAGGTATAGAGCTTTGCCGTAAAGCAGGAGTTGATTTTGTTCTTGGAGTAGGTGGAGGTTCTGCTATAGATTCTGCCAAAGCAATCGCCCTGGGTGTTCCTTATGAAGGAGATATATGGGATATATACGATGGAAAAGCTCAGCCCAAAACCGGACTTCCACACTGTAATATTATAACTTTAGCAGCAACCGGATCGGAAACAAGTGCAAGCAGCGTTATTACCAATGAAGATGGATGGATAAAAAAGGGCTGTAATTGTGAATTTAATCGTCCACGTTTTACCTTATTAAATCCAGAATTGCTTTATACTTTACCTCCATATCAGACTGCTTGCGGTGTTGTTGATATTATGATGCATACTATGGACCGTTACTTCTCACCTGGTGGAATCAATGAAATAACTGATAGAATTGCAGAAGTGGTGCTACGTACTACAATACAATACGGAACTGTATGCATGAAAGAGCCTAAAAACTTTGAGGCACGTTCTGAGGTTCTATGGGCAGGCAGTCTTTCACATAATACTTTAACTGGCCTTGGGCGTAAGGGAGACTGGGCAGTTCACCAGATGGAACATGAATTGAGCGGTAAATATGATGTAGCACATGGCGCAGGACTATCAGCAATATGGAATGCATGGGCTAGGTATGTATATAAGGAAGATATCATGAGATTTGCAAGATTTGGTGTAAATGTATGGAACTTGAATCTAAACTATGAGAATCCGGAAGAAACAGCCTTAGCAGCTATAGAGGCTACTGTAGATTATTTCAATTCCATCCAAATGCCGATTACCATACCAGAGTTAATTGGAAGAAAAGCAACAGAAGAAGAAATGAGAGAAATGGCTGTAAAATGCACCTTCTTTGGTAAAAGAACCATTGGAAGCATGAAAGTATTAGGTGAAGACGATATCTATAACATATATGTAGATAGTAATAGATAATATCTAAATATGTAGTTCAGTGCTCCCCTTGTAGTAGACAGTATATATAATAAAAACTGTTTATTACAAGGCGGAGCATTTTACATCCAGGAAAGAAAGCTGTTCCTACTTAAATATTGAAAGAAGAAATAAGTCTTATCTTTATATTGGTTTTAATATCATATTTTCAAACATATTATTATTTAGTTATATGTTTATATGAAAGGCAAAATCATATGAAGAATTTTAAGATTAAAAATTTCTTGAAAAGACAGGTTATAGAAAAATTTATTATATTAATAGGATTAATTGTACTCTTTTATTTACTTATATCATTATACTTTGTAAATCATTTTTTTTTAAATACTGTTATAAATGGAGTGAATGTTTCACTAAAAGCACATGATGACGTAGATAACTTATTTAAAAACTATACTAACGAATATGAGTTGCAGTTAATAGAAAGAAAGGATCAAACAGAAATAATAAAAGGAAAAGATATAGGGCTGCGTTACAACGCAAGAAATAGCGTTACAAAAATTTATCATAAGCAAAAATCAATGAAATGGGTAAGCTCTTTATTTAAAGAACAAAAATATGTTGTGAATAATTTATTTATTTATAATCAGAGTAAATTAAAAAATAAAGTTAATGATTTAAATTGTTTAAATAAAGGGATTGTAGAACCACGAAATGTAAGTTTTAAATATTCCAATGGCTCATATGAAATGATTAAAGAAGTTTATGGAAATAAGGTAAATAAAGATAAATTAATAGAAACTTTAGAAATTGCTATATTAAAAGGAGAAACAGAATGTGATTTAGATAAAAGATTTTGCTATGAAAATCCAAAATACACATTAAATTCTGATAAAGCTATTAAAACAAAAAAATTGCTAAATAAATATGTAAATGCAAATATTACATATTTATTTGGTAGTGAAAAAGAAATAGTAGATGGAAATATTATAAGTAGATGGTTAATAGTTGATGATAACTTAGAAGTAGCTATTAATGAAGCAGAAGCTATCCGATATGTGAAGGTTTTGGGAAATAAATATGATACAATTGGAGTAACGAGAAAATTTAAAACATCTACCGGTAAAATAGTAGAAGTCAAAGGTGGAATTTATGGTTGGAAAATTAATGTTGCTGCTGAATCCAAGAAATTATTAGAAATAATAACACTTGGTGAAAAAATTGAAAAAGAACCTATATATGCACAAAAGGCATTTTCAAGAGACGAAGATGATATTGGGGATACATATGTTGAAATTAACATAACAAGACAGCATGTTTGGTTTTATAAAGATGGAAAACTGATAATCCATGGTTCCGTAGTAACAGGAAATCCCAATAAAGGTCATTCTACAAAGCTTGGGACATTTATGCTTAATTATAAAATAAAAGGGGCAACTTTAAGGGGACCAGGTTATGAAGCAGAAGTAACTTATTGGATGCCTTTTTACGGAAACATAGGACTGCACGATGCAAGCTGGAGATATTCTTTCGGAGGAGGTATATATAAAGTCAGAGGCTCTCATGGATGCGTAAATGCTCCAATAAATTTAGCTAAAACAATATTTGAAAATATAGAAGAGGGTACACCTATTATTTGTTATGAAGAATAAAACGACTGCATTAATGTTTTGCCTGTACTTTGAGCGAAGCGAAAGGAATAGGAAGAATTATGAAAACAAAGGAACCTAATAACATTATTATTGTTATAATTTGCCTGTGCCTTATAGCAGGTTTTGGTACATTTATCTATAATGCCTTAAATGCTTACAAAATAAGCAACAATTTTTCAAGATCCTATGGAAGCCGAAAAGTTTGAAAATCTCATGAGTACCTACCATGTAGACACGGTATACTTATCACATATTCATAGCTATTTTGAATACAACAAAGATGGTGTACGCTATCTGATTACAGGAGGCGCAGGAGCTGAACTTTTGACTAAAAACAGCTATTATCATTATATGATTGCAAAAACTGGTAAAGTTAATTCATTTACTATGGTTGAAATGCCATCACCTGCAAACAATTATATTACAAGATATACCGCAACTGCAAAGTTATTCGCCATTGCCATGTATGGAGAAAATCCGGCTGCGGTAGTATTGTTTATAGCTGGAATCGTTTTACTTATATTACTAATCATTACAAAGATTTATTTACGTAAAAAGGAGCCTATAGATACCTTTGGGAAATGGCTTAGGTATACCGGAAAATATTCTGTAAAAAGATTTAAGGAATTGCGTGGTAACAGAAAAAGTAAGTAGGAGATTAATTAGTTAATCTAATTTATTAGTGAAGCTATCTAAGTTTCAACCATTTAATTATATATTTACTAATGTTTATTTGGGGGTTTATAATAGAGAAGGGTAGAGGAAATATATTAATTTTAGAAGTATTATGTTGGAGGATTAATTATGGACAAGCAATTAAATTTACTTTATTTTAGTGCAACAGACACAACAGCTAAAATAGTAAAAGAAGTAGCAGATGGTATTGGACAACTTGGAAAGGACTATGACATTACTTTACCAGCTAATCGGCAAAAGGAAATTACCTTTGATAGTGGTGATATAGTAATTATTGGAGTTCCTGTTTATGCCGGCAGAGTACCGGAATTTTTAATAGATTATTTTGCGAAAGTAAAGGGGAATCAGACAAAGGCAGTTTTTATTGTAGTCTATGGCAACCGTGATTATGAGGATGCTCTTTTAGAGTTAAAGGATATCTTTGAGGAAAATGGTTTTATAGGTATTGCAGGAGGTGCCTTTATAGGTGAACATTCTTATACTTCTAAGTTAGCTACCGGAAGGCCAGATAAAGATGATTTAAAGTATGCCCGTGAATTTGGCATGAAAATAAAAGAAGTATTAAATAATGAAAAAAATCAAACTAAGATAAAAAAGCTTTCTGTAAAAGGAAATTATCCATATAAGGAAAGAAAGCCTCAACAACCTATTGCGCCTGAAACAAATGACAAATGCACTAATTGTGGTATTTGTGCGGCACATTGTCCTATGGGTGCTATTGATACTTTGAACTTTAGAGTTGTTGATGCAACTAAATGTGTAAAATGCTGCAGATGTATAAAGAAATGTCCTGTTAATGCAAAGGCTATAAAGCAAGAATCATTTATTCAGTTTACGCAAGGTTTAATTGACAAATTTAGTAACACAAGACGTGAACCAGAAATATTCTTATAATATTCTCCATTACATACAAGGTCAAATTAATTACATTTATGAATAAACCCAAGGAAAATCTATAGGAACGATAGGACATTTCTTATCATATTATAATACAAAAGTATTTTAAGGGATGAAATTGTATGAGTCAATACGGACCTCCCGGCAGCCCACCGCCCAAAACGATTCCACGAAAACCAAGATATTCTTATATTGTCGATTGTATGTACTCATATACGTATGTATGGCCCATAAATGGAAAACCCTTCTGGTTTTATCCTACAAGTGTACAGTATGATGCAGTAACAGGATATAGATGGACCGGGCATTTTTGGACATTTTATGGATTTGATCCAAGATTTATCGATGAAGTTGCATGTTACCCAGTTCCTACTCTTTATTAAGATAAAGTGAGAAGTCAGTGTTTGAGACTTCTCACTTTTGAGACTTCTCACTTTTGAGGCTTCTCACTTTTGAGGCTTCTCACTTTTGAGGCTTCTTACTTTTGAGGCTTCTCACTTTTGAGGCTTCTGATTTTGCAGGCTTCTCATAATCGAGTAATTCATGGGGGAGTTATAAAATAAAAAAATTGTCATTTTGAAAGCAAATGGGACCGCTGAAAAAGTCATTTTTTTATAAAACATAAAAATTAACAACGTAAACAATGCGGGTTTGTGGAATTAACTTTTATATAATTTTAGAAAATAAGGACTTTTTCAGTGGTCTTGAGCAAATCCAGCTTTGTTGAATTATAAGCTTGAAGAATTTTACTTAAAAATGGGATTCTTCGAGCCTAATTCAGCAAGCTGAATTTGCTCTCAGAATGGCATATACTTGACAGATTACTATTGAGTCTTTATTAAGGGGATATGACATAAATCAATAAGTAATTATTGATAATCGATAAAAACATATTGACATATGATATATTTTGTATTATTATATTGTTAGCTGGCTAAGAGGAAAATATTATATGAGATAACAAAGAATTGTCATTTTGGTTAATATTTATGGAAATGTGAGTTTTAGAATATAAACTAGGTGATATTCAGGGTTATGGAGAAAATGTAATCCATGCAGCAGGCTGAATTGAGCAAATCAATTATTGGCATCTCAATAATAATATTACTATTTGAATACGAGGAGAATATATAAATGAAGAATAAATATCTTTTTGCTGCTACACCAATATTTTTAGGAGTTCTATGTATAATTATCTATAGCGTGATTGGTTCTAAAGTGGGATTAGACGGTATTTTGGTAGAACCATTCTTCTTAATTCCGCTAAGCTATTTATTTGTATTTAGTGGTGTTATTTCATTACTGTTTGTAAGAATCACTTCAATGATAAAAAGGAAGAAAACTAATTAATGCAATTAGGCTGTTTATTATCTTACAAATCTTACAAGTAAAATGGACTCTATAGAATGGACAGCTAGAAAAAACTATAAAGCCAAATTTATTACTTAAAATGGCTCCTATAGAATGGACAGTTAGAAAGAAAAAAAGCTTATAAAGCCTAATTTCTTGCTGACTCTATTCTATAGGACCTTTTTTATTACAATTAATTTTAGTGTAATCGGGGATGGGCTTATGGGGCGAGGTAAATCAATGCTCCTTGCTTGATGAGTAATCCGGAGCCCGCCGCACAAGAATATTCACTTGAAACAAAGCATATGAATAATTGGGTGGAGAATATTACATAATATTCAAGAAAATGTTTACAGTTAACATTGTATATGCTATGATAATTTTGTATTTGCCTAACATCACAATACATAATATAATCGTAGACGCTAGACCATGGGCGAAACGAAAGGAATGATAGCAATTATGGAATATTTGTTAGAACTGGAGAATGTAAGTAAGAAGTACAAGAGGTTTCAGCTGCAACAGGTCAGTTTTCGGATTAAACCAGGAAATATTACTGGTTTTGTTGGAATTAATGGTTCGGGGAAAAGTACAACAATCAAAATTATAGCGGATTTGATACGGAAAGATAGTGGAACAGTGAAGTTTTTTGGTACAGATAGAAGAAAACAATGCTTCAATGAGCAAATCGGATATGTAATGGATAGTAGTTATTTTTATGAAAAACAAACGTTAGGAGCGGTAAAGAATATTATTTCCAGTACATATCAAAACTGGAACGAAAATGCGTATCGGCATTATATGGAACTGTTTGGATTAGAGGAAAGACAAAAAATAAAGGAACTTTCAAAAGGTGAAACAGACCTATTCTTTGGTTCTATTCTTTTTTACTGAAATCAAAAATACCGATTCCGAAGACACTGTAATCGTGGTATAATTAGTCGTGCAGCTAACACAATTACTTTATGTAGTGAAAAGACGATACATGTTTTTACAACTATGAATAGGTTCAAGGAGGAGTACTTTTGAAAGAAAGACTAAATTTTAAGCAAAACATATTAATAGGTTCTTTGCTATTTGGATTATTTTTTGGTGCAGGTAATTTAATTTTTCCGGTGAAAATGGGGCAGTCAGCAGGAAGCAATATGCTGCCAGCAACTATTGGATTCTTAATTACAGGGGTGGGATTACCTGTGTTAGGAATTGTTGCCTCAGCACTTTCGGAAAGTGAAAGTTTATATGATATGGGCAAGCCTATAGGTTCGGGCTATTCAATCATATTTACCTGTTTATTATATCTGACAATAGGCCCATTGTTTGCCATTCCCCGTACAGCTACCGTTGCATTTGAAGTGGGAATGCATCCTTTTATTGGGAAAGAATATTTAAGGATAGGGCTATTTATTTTTTCATTCATCTTTTTTGCTTTGACTCTATATTTTTCACTACGGCCAAGGCGAATTTTAGATTGGGTTGGGAAATATCTTACTCCGACTTTTTTGGTCCTTTTATCCATTTTACTAATTGTAACATTTGTAAAGCCAATGGGGCAAATAAGCCAGTATTCGCCACAGGGAAATTATATTTCTAAGCCATTATTTACTGGTTTATTAGATGGATACAACACTATGGATGCATTAGCATCTCTAGCCTTTGCTATTATTATTATATCTAATATTAAAAAATTTGGCATTAAAAATCCTCGTTCCATTGCCATTGAAACATGTAAATCAGGCCTGGTCAGTGTTATTGGTATGACTGTTATTTATGCATCATTAGCATATATGGGGGCTACAAGCTTAGGAAGTTTAAGCAGTGGAGAAAACGGAGGTATTATTTTATCCATGGTTAGTAATCATTACTTTGGCTCCATTGGTAAAGTATTACTAGCGGCTATAGTAGGAGTTGCATGTTTAAAAACATCCATTGGATTAATAACTTCATGCGCTGAAATGTTTAGTACTTTGTTTCCAAAATCGATTTCTTATAAAAAATACGCTGTATTATTTACACTTTTTTCTTTTATAATTGCTAATTTTGGGTTAAACAATATCATTCAGTTATCAATACCAGTACTTATGTTCCTTTACCCTTTAGCAATTACTTTAGTCATTTTATCCCTATTAACACCATTTATTCATAAACAAAGTGATGTTTATAAATGGACAACGGGATTAACAATTATTGCAGCTATTCCTGATTTTTGCAAGGCATTACCTGATGCTGCACAGGATAATATAGTAGTGAAACAGATAGTTAACTTCGCTCATCTATATTTACCAGGATTTGATTATGGATTTGGCTGGGTAATACTGGCGTTTAGTGGTTTTGTTATAGGACTGATTATTTGGTGTATTCGTGTAAGAAGACATAATGCCTAGCAGGGGGTAGATAGAATTGTTTTCCCTAGAGGCTGAAGGGTAACCTCTAAGGACATTGGAATTCACTTCTAATCAGATAGTTATAGAGTTTAGCTAAGTTGTAATAGGTAGCAGCATTTACCACACCAGTTACCGGTTCGTTAAAGATAGCCTGATATGCCTTTACTGCGGCTTCGGTGGCAGGTCCAAAGGTTCCGTCTGTTTCAGGAGCAGGGATAGAAGTATATACCCGGGATATAATATTTAATTCATTCTGCAGGGCAGATACATTGATTCCCGTAGAGCCAAGACTTAACTCTTGCTGCCCCCAAGGTGGGTATATTCCCTCAATATCATTGCTTGAATTGATATATACGTTATCTCCAAAATAATAACGAATGATTGATAAGCAATTAAATCCTTTATCAGCTAACATTTTAGAACCCCAAAGAGAAAGCGTATCCGGACAGTCGGTTACGACGCCACGGCAAATTTGCGTAAGCAGTGGCTGGGAAATTCCTGGACTGGCTATAAAAAAGTTAAATATATAATCTACAGCAGTATTAATGTTTAAATAAGTATTTCTTCCATATACCCATAACTGGTCGAAAGCAGTTGATGAGGTAATGTGAAAGGAATACCCCTGGCTTATATACCAGTTGGTATAGATACGGTTTAAAGTAAAAGATATAACTGTTAAAATGATAGAATAAAGGGCTTCCATGGGCCAAGTAGGATAGGAAATGCTGGAAACAACATTTTTAATATAGCTCTTATATCCTACATAATAGTCTTCTGCAAATTGGTCACTGGGAAGACCATCGTGTACAAGAACGTATTCTGGAATTGTTATCGTAGATTTTTCACCAGTTTCAAATTCATATTTAATGGTATCTTCTTTAACTTTTGGAGGAAAGGAACTATTTAAATAATTTGGGCTTATGGTTATAATTTTAGGCTCTTGAGTATTGGCATCTACTGCCGGAAGGATGACAATTTGTGTGGAAACGATATTTGGAAATATCTGTACGCTGTCAATGGTTACAGTTTTTAACCCAGGTGCTGAAGCGACTAAAATGTATTCTGAATATGGGATATTATCTGTTGGTGCCATACTATACTCTAAAGGTGGGGCAGGCAGCTCAAGTGCTGGAATAGTACCTGAGACATCCGTATACAGTGTGACCAGTAAAGTATTTGGATTACTTTTACTGTAAATCTCTACAATTGCTGTATCAATAGGTCTTGCGCCAAGCTCACATATAACTTGAATATGAAGTTTGCCCTTATAACCAGTTTCTAGTTGGGCAAAGCAAATTAATTGATTATTAATATTCATTTCATACTCCCATCTGGTTTTGTATAAAAATATCATGTTAATGTTATATATGCCTGATTCTTTTAAATGATTACCCGGACTTTATCTATTATAGAATTTACGTGAAGAACTTCACTATATATTATGTTGTAATAGATGATGAAGATTCCGCGTATAAAATTATGGAAGTACGACGTATTTTTTACAACAAAAGGGATAAAATAAGCCTATTATAATGGTATATTCCCAATAAGGAGCGTTAATATGAATAAAACTGAACATGTAACAAATAAAGATAAAGATTCTTCCAGAATACCAAATAAATTAATCGGCGAAAAGTCCCCCTATCTATTACAACACGCATATAATCCTGTTGACTGGTACCCATGGGGTGAAGAAGCTTTTGCCAAAGCAAAAGCAGAAGATAAACCTATCTTCTTATCTATAGGCTATAGCACTTGTCACTGGTGCCATGTAATGGCACATGAATCCTTTGAGGATAAAGAAGTCTCAGAATTATTAAACAAGTATTTTGTATCTATTAAAGTAGATAAAGAAGAACGGCCGGATATTGACAGTATCTATATGTCTGCCTGTATGAAGATAGCCGGAAGTGGTGGATGGCCTTTGACTATTATGATGTTTCCAAATCAAAAACCTTTCTTTGCAGGGACATATTTTCCTAAAAGGTCAAGATATAACATGCCGGGGCTTATGGATTTATTAAAGGCTGTTCATGATAAATGGGAGAATGACAGAGATAGTTTAATAAGATCCAGTGAAACTTTAACCAATGCCATCAAAGAAGAATATGCTCAGGATTATTCAGAGAAAGTAAAACCAAAAGATTTAATAAGGGATGCAGCACAGACATTGATAATTCATGGGGATAAGGAGTTTGGTGGTTTTGGTCATGCGCCTAAGTTTCCGGCACCTCATAATTTAATGTATTTGTTACGTGTAGCTCACTTTGAAAAAAATCAGAAGGCATTGGAATTAGTGGAAAAAACCCTTACTTCCATGTACCAAGGTGGAATTTTTGATCATATTGGATATGGTTTCTCAAGGTATTCCACGGATAATAAATGGCTGGTACCTCATTTTGAGAAAATGCTTTATGATAATGGGTTATTAATCATTGCTTATTTGGAATGTTATCAGCTTACACATAAAAAGCAGTATAAAGAAATTGCTGAAATGACTATGGAGTATGTTTTAAGAGAACTTACTGCTCCGGAAGGTGGATTCTACTGTGCTCAGGATGCTGACAGTGAGGGCGTGGAAGGTAAGTATTATGTTTTTACTCCTGATGAAATCATTGAGGTTTTAGGCAGGGAAGATGGTGAATATTTTAATAAATATTATGGCATAACGGAAGGTGGCAATTTTGAAGGTCAAAGTATTCCAAACAGATTGCATATAGATTTTCAAACAGTTAATGATAAAGAGGAAAGCCTGGAATCGGATAGGATTTCAACATTAAGAAAGAAAGTCTATGACTATCGGCGGAATCGTACCAAGCTTCACAAAGATGATAAGATTCTTACCTCATGGAATGGAATTATGATTGCCGCATTTGCAAAGGCTTATATGATTTTGCGTGAAGAAAAGTATTTAAAGGCAGCAAAAGAAGCAGAGCAATTTATTCAGGACAGATTAAATAAAGATGGAAGATTATATGTACATTACCGGGATGGTATGTCAACAGGAATTGGTCATATTGATGATTATGCCTTTTATATATGGGCATTGCTTAGTTTATACGAAGCCACGTTAGATGCAAATTATTTAGAAAAAGCCATTGAATATACCAGGATTATGGTGAAACAGTTCTTTGGTTTGGAAAAAGGCGGCTTTTATTTGTATTCCGTGGAAGGGGAACAGTTAATACACAGACCCAAAGAAGTATACGATGGTGCAATTCCATCTGGTAATTCGGTAGCTGCCTATGTGTTATCAAAACTTGCCAGCTTCACAGGAGATATATTCATAAGTGAAACAGCTGAAAAACAAATGGAGTTTATAATGAAACAAGCAGCTGATTATCCCAGCAGCCATACATTTTCCATGATGGCAGTAATGCTTCAGCATTACCAAACCAAGGAATTAATATGCGTGGTACAAAATGATTCACAATTAAAAGAATTGCATGAATTAACAGCTAAGAATTTCCTTCCTAATCTAACTATTATAGGAAAGACCATGGACAATGAAGAACAATTAAAAGCCATTGCTGAATATACGGCAGATTATAGTATGAAAGAAGATAAAGCAACTTATTATCTATGCGAAAATCATGCCTGTATGGCTCCAACAACAGATATTCATAATCTAGAAGAATTATTAATTAAAGGTGGTGCCTAAAACTGGTGCCAGGCACCAAATGCTTGCAGTTGAAAAAATGAATACTGTAGTATATTTTTCTTGTTCAATACAATACTAAATAAAGTATGTGTTGATGTAAAAGCAATAAATATACGTGATAAATAAAACTAAATTCCGCAGTTAACTATAGTAGTGGCAAATTATTTAAGAGGGAAAATAAATGAAATTAACCAGAGATTTTTATCAAAGAAGTGCTGTAGAGGTGGCAAAAGATTTATTAGGACTTATTCTTGTTCATGAAACAAAAGAAGGAATTACAAAAGGAAAAATTGTAGAAGTAGAAGCATATATGGGCCCCCAGGATCCAGCTGCCCACTCCTATAAAAACATTAGAACCGGAAGAACGGAAATTCAATACAAAGAAGGTGGGTATGCCTATATATATTTAATTTATGGTATGTACTACTGTATGAATATAGTTACAAATACAGAAAACATTCCTGAGGTTGTTCTGCTAAGAGCGTTAGAACCTGTGGAAGGCATTGATTTAATGAAACAGCGCCGTAATACAGATAAGCTTAAGAACCTTTGTAGCGGACCGGGAAAATTATGTGCTGCAATGGGCATAGATAAGGATAATTATGGAATGGACTTATGTGGAGACAGATTATATCTGGAATATCCGGATAATATGTCTTATAAAGAATCAATAGATATGGTTGCTTCTAAAAGGATTAATATTGACTATGCAGGAGAAGCGAAAGACTATCTCTGGAGATACACAATTAACAATAATGATTACGTATCTGTAAAAGATAGGAAAATTAAATCTTAAAGATATGAGAACTTTGAAAAAAATTTAACAAAACTATGGACTAATCAGGTTATTTATGAGAAAATAGGTGCGAATGCGTAGTATGCATTATTATGTATATCGAAAGGAGTCTCAATATGATTTATTCACATGAAGTAGAAATGATGTGTCCAGTTGCACAAGGTGTTAACCATGGAGCCGCACCTATTCCAGAAGAAGCAAAATGGGTAAAAGCAAAGGATGTAACTGATATCTCCGGTTTAACACATGGTGTTGGCTGGTGTGCACCACAACAAGGTGCTTGTAAATTAACTCTTAACGTTAAGGATGGTATAATCCAAGAAGCATTAGTAGAAACAATCGGATGTTCCGGTATGACTCACTCTGCAGCTATGGCAGCAGAAATCCTTCCAGGAAGAACTATCCTTGAAGCTTTAAATACAGACTTGGTATGTGATGCAATCAACACTGCTATGAGAGAACTTTTCTTACAAATCGTTTACGGAAGAACACAAAGTGCTTTCTCAGAGGATGGTCTGCCAGTTGGTGCAGGACTTGAAGATTTAGGAAAAGGATTAAGAAGCCAGATTGGTACTATGTATGGTACATTAAAGAAAGGACCTCGTTATCTTGAAATGGCAGAAGGCTATGTAACAGGTATCGCTCTTGACGAAGAAGATCAAATTATTGGTTACCAATTCGTAAGCTTAGGTAAAATGACTGACTTTATCAAGAAGGGTGATGACCCTACTACAGCTTGGGAAAAGGCAAAGGGACAATATGGCCGTGTTGCTGATGCAGTGAAGATTATTGACCCTAGAAAAGAATAATAGAGGAGGATACATAAAATGGCTTTATTTGAATCATATGAAAGAAGAATAGATAAAATTAATGCAGTATTAAACAGCTATGGTATATCTTCTATAGAAGAGGCTGAGAAGATTACAAAGGCAGCCGGACTTGATGTATATAACCAAGTAAAAGGTATTCAGCCTATTTGCTTTGAAAATGCTTGCTGGGCTTACATTGTAGGTGCTGCAATTGCTATTAAGAAAAATTGCAGAAAAGCTTCTGAAGCTGCTGCGGCAATTGGTGAAGGACTTCAGGCATTTTGTATTCCAGGTTCTGTTGCTGACCAGAGAAAAGTTGGTTTAGGACATGGTAACTTAGGAAAGATGTTACTGGAAGAAGAAACTGAATGTTTCTGTTTCTTAGCAGGACATGAATCCTTTGCAGCTGCAGAAGGTGCAATCGGTATTGCATTATCTGCTAATAAAGTTAGAAAGAAACCTTTAAGAGTTATCTTAAATGGTTTAGGAAAAGATGCGGCACAAATCATTTCCAGAATTAATGGATTTACATTTGTTGAGACAGAAATGAATTACTATACAGGTGAAGTTAAGGAAGTATTCAAAAAATCCTACTCAAAAGGTGACAGAGCTAAAGTTAACTGCTATGGCGCTAACGATGTAACAGAAGGTGTTGCAATCATGCATAAAGAAGGCGTTGATGTATCTATAACAGGTAATTCAACTAACCCTACCAGATTCCAGCATCCAGTTGCAGGTACATACAAGAAAGAATGTATAGAACAAGGAAAGAAATATTTCTCCGTAGCATCTGGCGGTGGTACAGGAAGAACACTTCATCCAGATAACATGGCAGCAGGTCCTGCTTCTTATGGTATGACAGATACTATGGGAAGAATGCACTCTGATGCGCAATTTGCAGGTTCTTCTTCCGTTCCTGCTCACGTTGAAATGATGGGACTTATTGGAATGGGTAACAACCCAATGGTTGGTGCTACCGTTGCTGTTGCTGTTGCGATTCAGGAAGCTGCTGATAACGGCAAATTCTAAGATTTATAGTATTTTGAAATAAATTATATTATGTCACCAAAACATCAAAAGTGTGATTTTGTCATCCTTTTGTCAACGCTTTTTTAAGTTTTAAAAGAATGGGGCTGTTGCAAAACTGTCATTCTGAGAGCAAATTCAGCTTGCTGAATTATGCTGGAAGAATTTTTATTTCGCAACAGCCCCATTCTTTCATATTGGGTTATTATAAATTGAAAAAGGAGGAGGGGCCAGTAGAAAATCTACTGGCACTCTCATGGAAAAAATATATGTAAACAAGTCGGGGAAACTTGATAGTATTTATTGTAGGATAAAAATGTGATGATTGTTTGATTTTTTTGTGAAGTTAATGTGAACATATAAAATGTTTCTTAAATTCCTTGTAATACTATAAAAAGATTGGGTTATATCATTATGAAAACAGTTAATCCTATGTATTTAGAATTAGAAAGAACCAGGGATTAACCGTTGGTTCTTTCTTTATTCTGATATGCAATTAATATAATATTCTTATTAGAATCATTTTTTAAGGAATCCTCTAATTCAGATATTTTATTTAATTCATTGGTGGAAATATTAGCTATTTCATAATTATCAGATAATTTTGTATCCATAGTCTACTCCTTTTACTTATATAAGTATGATTAAATCATGTATCAATCTCCGTGTAACTCGTTAATGCATTCCCTAATATCATCTAATGAATTTAAATCCTCTGCATGTTTCATAACATAATCTCTAGTATCAGAATCCAATGATGTAAGATACTCCTCTTCATCACCTAAAGGAATAACATTATTTACTAAAAACCCCGAATAAAATGGATTCATTAAAGGCATTTGAACTGGATCCATTAAACTATCACCTCCATTATATACAGTATTACCTTACTAATTAGGAAATTATACAGATTTTTAGCCCAAAAATGAAGAAACTTATAAAAGAAGAAAAGAAGTCAAGATGCTTGCGCCTAAAATAGTATAGGAATATAATAGATTGGAGTTTCAGTAATAAAAAACTGACACTCCAATTTCTTACTTTAACTTAGTATTTAACCTATTCTTTTAAAAAACGAAGGAGATTATCTATGGTTTTTAGAAAAGCAGAAGAAGCGGATGTTTATAATATTATGAATATTATAAAGCAAGCTCAGGATTACTTTAAAGAAAATGGAATTAATCAGTGGCAGAATAATTATCCTAATTCAGATACTATAAAAAATGATATTAAAAATAATAATTCATATGTTTTAACTGACAACGAAAGAATAGTTGGAACGGTAGCTGCTGTTTTTACCGGTGAAAAAACTTACGATATTATATACGAAGGTCAATGGCTAAGTAATAGTGATTATGTAACGATTCACAGAATTGCTGTGGATTCTACTTTGAAGGGACAGGGTTTATCCACTGTTATTATTAATTATATAGAAGAAATGTCAATAAAAAAGGGAATAAAAAGCATTAAAGTGGACACTCACAGAGACAATACATCAATGCAAAGATTATTAGAAAAGAATGGATTTCAGTATTGTGGTATTATTTATCTGAAAGATAAAAGTGAAAGACTTGCTTTTGAAAAAGTTTTATAATATTAGGTGTTATTGCCATGAAAGAATCATAGCAAGCAATTTCTTTGGAGTTGTTTATACTCACGATATCCTGGTATTTTGATATTTAGTATCTTCATCATGTTTACACGACATATAATTGGCAAGATGATCTAATACCATATTTATGTCACCACTTAATTTTAGATACTCATATAGTATATTTGCAGATTCTCCAAGCTTTCTTTTATAATAAGCAATTTTATCAAGATAGGACTTTGTATTCTCAAAGTCTGATTTCCATTTTTCATTGTATATCAAAGTAAACAATATGGCTACCATAGTATTCAATTAAAGGAAGTGCTATACAGTGGAGTATTATAGTAAAATTAAAGTTATTTTAAAGTTTAATTATTTTTCCCTTTTAATTTTGGATATTTATTGCTATTATATTTAAAAGACAAAATCTAGAAGGCAATATCCAGAAGAAATAATTTGCAAAGGATACCGAGGAAGAGGGGGTTTTCATGAAAATAAGAGATTATTTATCACAACATAAATTAGTTATGGATGGCGCAATGGGAACTTATTATTCCAGATTAGTGAATAATGATAATGAAATATCAGAATACGCCAATCTGCATGTACCGGAGACTATTATAAATATTCATAAAAGCTATATAGAGGCTGGAGCAAAATTAATTCGAACCAATTCTTTTGCTGCCAATGGTGAAGCTCTTTCTATTACAAGTGCGGAACAGAAAAAAATAATCAAAGCCTCCTATGATATTGCCAAAAAAGCTGTGGAAGAAAGCAAAAGAGAAGTTTATATTGCCTGCGATATAGGGCCTATATCAGAAAGTGCCAAGACGGAAGAAGAGATATTAGAAGAATACAGGTTTATTTGTGATGTCTTTTTAAAAGAAAAACCAGAAGTTATTTTATTTGAAACATTTTCAAGTTTTAAATATATTCGAAATCTTGTTCCATATATAAAGGAAAAATCACCGGATACTTTTATTATTACAAACTTTTGTATGGACAAGAATGGATATACCACTGGTGGGATTAGCATAACCTCTCTTCTTAAAGAGTTGGCAAGTACCCCTGAAATTGATGCAGGAGGCTTTAACTGCGGAATTGGTTCCGGCCATATGTATCAAATACTGAAGAAAGTAAATTTTCCGGATAATAAATATATTGTAATTGCACCCAATGCAGGATATCCGGAACAACTTCAGAACCGAATGGTATTTATGGACAATGAAGGATACTTTACGGAAAATATGAAGCGAATTGCAGACCTTGGTGTAGATGTCATAGGTGGATGTTGTGGGACAACCCCTAACTATATTAAGAGCATTACTAGATATATTAATACCAATGACGTTAATCGAGAAAACAGAATAAATTATCTGGAACAGGTTACTTATATAAATGGTGAAGTTTCTGTAGAAACGAACTTAATGAATATAAATAGCCATAATGATATAAATAGCCATAATGATATAAATAATCATAATGAAATAAATAATCATAATGATATAAATAATCATGAGGATATAAATAATCATGAGGATATAAATAATCATGAGGATGTGAATAATCATAAGGATATAAATAATTATAATAATTTAAATAACCATAAGGATATAAATAATATTACAAATAAAGTAATCTGTAAGAATAATCTCTATGAATTATTCAACACTGGTAAGAAAGTTATAGCTGTTGAGTTAGATCCTCCATTTGATGCAAAGGATGAGAAGATTCTTGATTATGCCAGAATTCTAAAGAATAAAGCAGATGTAATTACATTAGCAGATTCGCCTATGGGTAGAAGCCGAGTGGATTCTATATTGATGAGTGTTAAGATTGCCAGGGAAACAGGAATGGAAGTAATGCCTCATTTATGCTGCAGGGATAAGAATATGATTGCTATGCGTTCTGGAGTATTAGGTGCTTACGTCAATGGTATTCGTAATATTTTAGTAGTAACAGGAGACCCTATTCCTAGCGAAAACAGACAGTCTACTACGGGAGTATTTGATTATAACTCCATTCAGCTTATGGAATTTGTACAAGAAATGAATCGGGAACATTTTAGTGAAGAACCTATATATTATGGGGGAGCACTTAATTATGGTCGTGGAGATATTCATAAAATCATAGAAAAAATACAGAAAAAGATAGATGCTGGTGCCAAATACTTTCTCACCCAGCCTGTCTTTACTGAAGAAGATATTAACCGAATCAAGTATATTAAGGAAAAAGTAGATACTAAAATACTTTGCGGAATTATGCCTCTTGTTAGTTACCGTAATGCCAACTTTATTAAAAATGAAATTACAGGTATTCATGTTCCAGATGAAGTAGTAAATCGTTATCATCCAGATATGTCAAAAGAAGAAGCAGAGTGGGTGGGAGCAGAGATTGCAAATGAGATTATTGAAAAGTTAAGTCCTTTTGCAGACGGATATTACTTTATGCTGCCTTTTAACCGTGTTAGCTTAATGGATAAAATTCTGGTGCCAGGCACCTGGGGTGCCTGCACCAGCCAGAAAGGAATGAAAAGATGACAAGACAAGAATTTTTGGATTTGGTAAATAGCAGGATAGTTCTTTTAGACGGGGCGACGGGAAGTAACCTGCAAAAGAGGGGAATGCCTGCTGGAGTTTGCCCGGAAAAGTGGATATTGGAACATGGTCAAGTATTAGTGGATTTGCAAAAGGAATATATTGCAGCTGGTTCTGATATTCTTTATGCACCGACCTTCTCCGGCAATCGTATTAAATTAGAGGAATATGGCTTGGCAGAGGAAATAGAAGAGATTAATCGAGGATTAGTAAGGTTGTCTAAGAAAGCTATTGCAGAGTCCAATGGAGGGAAAACTGGACATAAAGTTTATGTAGCTGGTGATTTAACCATGACCGGAGAACAGTTATATCCAATTGGTACCTTACAATTTGAAGAACTGGTGGATATTTATAAGGAACAAATTGCTTATATGTTAATGGAAGGCGTGGATTTATTTGTAATTGAAACTATGATGAGTCTGTCGGAATGCAGGGCGGCTCTTCTTGCAGTAAAGGAAACTTGTGATTTACCGGTGATGGTTACCTTGACTTTTGAAGAGAGTTTAAGGACACTTAACGGTACGGACCCTGCAACAGCAATTGTTGTTCTTCAGAATATGGGAGCAGATGCAATTGGAGTAAATTGCTCTACTGGACCTGAGAACATGTGTAAAGTAGTAAAGATTATGAAGGAATATGCTGCCGTTCCCATAGTAGCAAAGCCCAATGCAGGTCTTCCAGTGTTAATGGAATCTGAAACTGTATATGACTGTGGACCAGAGGAATTCTCTGTGGAAGCGGGGAAATTAGTGGAGGCTGGCGCAAGTATTGTTGGTGGATGTTGTGGCACTACTCCGGAACACATTCGCCTTTTAGGTAATGAAATCCGTAATCTGAAACCACACTCCATTACCCAAAAGAAGAAAAGAACCCTTACAACAGAAAGAAATACATTAGATATTGACTTAAATGGAAGATTCCTTATTGTAGGTGAACGTATTAATCCTACCGGCAAGAAAAAACTTCAGGAAGAGTTAAGAGCAGGTAATCTGGATACAGTAATTACTATGACCAATGAACAAATCGAAAATGGTGCAGATATATTAGATATTAATATGGGTATGAACGGTATTGATGAAAAAGATATGATGGTAAATGTAGTACAAGAGGTTACTGCCATATCCAATGTGCCTTTATGTATTGATTCCAGCCATGTCAGTGTTATAGAAGCTGCACTTCGTATATATCCGGGGCGAGCCCTGATTAATTCCATCTCTCTGGAAAAAAATAAATGTGAGCTATTACTTTCTATAGCTAAAAAGTATGGTGCTATGTTTATTTTGCTTCCTGTGTCAGAAAAAGGTTTGCCAAAAAACTTGGAAGAAAAGAAAGATATTATTCAAACTATTGTAAATGAAGCTGAGAAAATTGGTTTAACAAAAGAAGACATTATCGTAGATGGTCTTGTAAATACAATAGGAGCCAATAAGAATGCGGCCAAAGAAACCTTAGAAACCATTCAGTATTGTAAAGAAGAATTAGGTGTGGCAACTATTATTGGTTTATCCAATATTTCCTTTGGACTTCCGGAAAGACAATTTATTAATAGTACTTTCTTAGCCCTTGCAGTACAGGCAGGGCTTACCATGGCCATAGCCAATCCTTCCCAAGATTTATTAATGAATACAGCTTTTGCAGCGGATTTATTAATGGCAAAGGAAGAAGCCGATATTCACTACATTAATCGCGTCACTTCCAAGCCAACTGTGATTACCAGTGGTAAATCTGTAAATACTGATATAAAAGGTGACAATAACAATATATCTTCTGTATCTGTTACTTCCATCCCTAATGGAAGTAATGTGGAAAATCCATTAGATATCAATCCTGTTTATGAAGCAGTCATAAAAGGCAACAGAAGAAATATAGTATATTTGGTAAAGAAAACACTGGAAGAAGGAAAAGAACCATCCTATATTCTTGATAACCTTCTAATTCCTGCTATTAATGAGGTGGGAAAACTATTTGATAAGCAAATTTATTTCCTGCCACAATTAATATCTTCAGCTGAAACTATGAAGCTGGCTATTGAACTGCTGGAGCCATTATTAAAAAGGGATATAAAAGAAAATCAGCTTGGTACCGTTGTGTTAGCTACCGTATCAGGGGATATTCATGATATTGGTAAGAATCTGGTAACTTTAATGCTGAAAAATTACGGCTTTCGCGTGATTGACCTGGGAAAAGATGTTCCGTCTAAGAAAATTATCGAAGTTGCAACCAATGAAAAAGCAGATATTATAGGGTTATCTGCTTTGATGACAACCACCATGCTAGAGATGAAAGAAGTAATACGCATGAATAAAGCGACAGGTCTTAATGCAAAAATTATAATCGGTGGTGCTGTTATAACACAAAGTTACGCAGATGAAATTGGTGCAGATGGATATGGCAAGGATGCAGGAGAAACAGTTATGTTAGTTAAGAAATTGATGGGATTAGAATAATCTAGAACAAGGAAATTAATAAATATTACCACAGGCTGAACTGGCTGTTATAAAACTGTCATTGCTATGAAAGAACCATAGCAAGCAACTCCTTCGGAGTTGTTTATGCGCACGAGCAAGCTGGTTGCGGCAGAATTATCACGACAATAAACATTTCGTTTACTGTGGTGCTGTTATTGGCGCAGAATCTCATTTTGAAATAAGTAATGCAAATATATTTAAATTGTGATATATTATAGTTTATCCCATATCGGTACAACTATTTACAAATGAAAATAAACGACAAATTTAGAAAGGATTTATATGCTTAAATTATTAAAATACTTAAAAAAATCAATACCATCTATTATTTTGATATTTGGATTATTGGTATTACAAGCGTTCTGTGATTTATCATTACCTGCGTATACTGCAGATATTGTAGATGTTGGAATACAACAAGGCGGCATTAAGGAAGCAGTTCCTATTGCAATAAGAGAAAGTCAAATGACGAATCTAAGAAAGCTGGTGGAAGCAGATGAGGAAGAACTGGTTTTAAACTCTTACACCCTTCTATCTAAGGACAATTTAACAGCAAAAGACTTTCAACATTATCAAAAGGAATATCCAATTTTAGATAAGGAAAATGTATATATACTAAATGTAGCAAAGAAAGATAATGAAGATAATTATGAAAAACTAAAGTCTACTATGAGCGATGCTTTTATCTTACTTAGCATGCTTAACAGTAAATCCAAAGAAACTGCAGCAGTTAAATCACAGCTGCTGTCACAATTACCAAAAGATATGGCTGATAAAAGTTTAATTGATATCCTTTCTGTATTGCCAAAAGAACAATTTAACATGATTATAGGAACCATGAAGGAAAAAACTGCTCAAGTACCTGACCGTATATTGGAGCAGGGAGCTATTGCTGCTATAAGACTGGAATATAAAGCCATTGGTTTAGATGCAAATAGAATTCAAAGAAATTATACCTTATTAGCTGGAGCTAAAATGCTGGGGCTGGCTTTGCTTGGTACGGCAGCTTCGGTAACGGTAGGATTTTTAGCCTCTAAAGTAGGCGCAGGTTTAGGAAGGGATTTAAGAGAAAAAGTATTTTCGAAAGTCATGAAATTTTCCAATTTGGAATTTGATCAGTTTTCAACTGCTTCCTTAATTACTAGAAGTACCAATGATATACAACAAGTTCAAATGATTATGGTTATGCTTCTAAGAATGGTATTCTATGCACCAATCCTAGCTATTGGCGGTGTCATTAAAGTTTTAAATACCAATACCTCCATGACCTGGATTATTGCTTTAGGTGTGTTTTTAATACTTTGTTTAGTAGGAACCTTATTTATTTTGGCAATGCCCAGATTTAAATTAATGCAAAAGTTATTAGATAATTTGAACCTTGTTACAAGAGAAATCCTTACCGGACTTCCTGTAATTCGTGCATTTAGCAAGGAGAAAACAGAAGAAAAGAGATTTGATAAAGCCAATAAAGATTTAATGAGAACCAATCTATTTGTTAACCGGGTAATGTCTTTTATGGTGCCAGTTATGACATTGATTATGAATGGAATTACTATATTAATTCTTTGGATAGGTGCTGAAAGCATAGACTTAGGTACCATGCAGGTTGGTGATATTATGGCATTTATATCCTATGCTATGCAGATTATTATGTCCTTTTTAATGTTGTCCATGCTGTCAATTATATTACCAAGAGCTTCTGTATCTGCCTCAAGAATCGCAGAAGTATTGAATACGAAATTATCCATACATGATCCGGAAACGCCAGTTGCCTTTGAAGCAGACAAAAAAGGATATGTGGAATTTGACAATGTATCTTTCAGGTATCCCAAAGCAGAGGATTATGTATTATCTAACATAACATTTACTGCAAAACCAGGAGAAACCACTGCTATTATTGGCAGTACAGGTAGTGGTAAATCAACATTAATTAATCTTATTCCAAGATTTTTTGATGTAACAGAAGGTAATGTAAAAATAGATGGTGCTGATGTCAGAAAGATGACGCAGCATGATTTAAGAGATAGGCTGGGTTTTGTACCTCAAAAAGGTATCTTATTCTCTGGAACCATCGATTCTAATATAAGATATGGCAGGGAAAATGCAACTGAGGAAGAAGTAGAACGTGCTGCAAAAATTGCACAGGCTTATGATTTTATTGAAGAAAAACCAGATAAATATAAATCACCTATAGCACAGGGAGGAAGTAATGTTTCCGGCGGACAAAAGCAGAGACTATCCATTGCAAGAGCCATTGCAAAAGACCCTGAAATATATATTTTTGACGATAGTTTTTCTGCCTTGGATTATAAAACGGATGTTGAACTTAGAAAAGCTTTAAAAACAGAAATTGGTGACAGCACAGTAATTATCGTTGCCCAAAGAATCAGTACCATTCTTCATGCGGATCAAATCTTAGTATTGGATGATGGTAAAATAGTTGGAAAAGGTACTCACAAAGAACTTCTTAATAGCTGTGAGGTTTACAAACAAATTGCATTATCACAACTTTCAAAGGAGGAACTGGCACATGAGTAAAGATATTAAGCAAGTGGAACCTCAAAATAATAATATAAGAACAGACAGTAGTAACCAAAAAAGTAATCCTGGACCTGGCGGTCATGGTCCAATGAAAGGTTTTTCAGGTGAAAAGGCAAAAGATTTTAAAGGGGCAATTTCTAAATTAGCAGTTTATCTGGCAAAATACAAATTGAAAATTGTAATTACGATTATTTTTACAATTGGAAGTACCATTTTCTTTATTGTAGGACCAAAAATACTTGGAAATGTAACGACTTCTATATTCGAAGGTTTCCGTAGGAAAATATCCGGTACAGGTGGAATTGATTTTGGAGAAATCGGAAGGACATTACTCCTTTTACTTGGATTATATGTTATTAGTTCTTTATTCTCTTTAATACAAGGATTTATTATGACTAATATTTCTCAAAAGGTTACTTATCAATTGAGAAAAGAAATATCAGAGAAAATAAATCGTTTACCAATGAAATATTTTGATTCAAAGACCCATGGAGAAGTTTTATCTGTAGTATCCAATGATGTGGATACTTTAAGTAACAGTTTGAATCAAAGTATGATGCAGATTATTTCTTCCGTTACTTTAATTATCGGTATACTGGTTATGATGTTTTCTATTAGCATACCTATGACTTTGGTAGCACTATTAGTACTTCCACTTTCCGCATTATTAATCGGTTTCATGGTTAAGAAATCACAAGTATACTATAAGTCACAACAGGAATACTTAGGGCATGTAAATGGTCAGGTAGAAGAAGTATACGGGGGACATCATGTAGTTAAGGTATTTAATGGAGAAGAAAAGGTAATTGAAGAATTCCAAAAAAACAATAATACTCTTTATAATTCTGCTTGGAAATCTCAATTTTATTCTAGTTTAATGTTTCCGATTATGTCTTTTGTCGGAAATATTGGCTATGTTGCAGTGGTAGTTTTAGGTGGCTATCTGGCTATTAATAATCGTATTAAAGTAGGAAGTATTCAATCTTTTATACAATATGTAAGAAATTTCAACCAACCAATTGGTCAATTAGCTCAGATAACAAATCAAATACAACAGGCAGCAGCAGCGTCTGAAAGGGTATTTGAATTCTTAGGAGAAGAAGAGGAAGTACAAGTGGTGGATAACCCTGCTTCTACAGAAGGAATTCAAAGTGCAGTAGAATTTAAACATGTAAAGTTTGGTTATACACCGGATAAAACAATTATAAATGATTTCTCCGCTAAAGTGAAACCTGGACAAAAAATTGCCATTGTTGGACCTACTGGTGCTGGTAAAACTACGATTGTTAAACTTTTAATGCGTTTTTATGATGTAAATGAAGGTGAAATTCTAGTTGACGGTCATAATATTAAGAATTTTGACCGAGGTGAATTACGTAAAATGTTCGGTATGGTTTTACAGGATACTTGGTTATTCCATGGTACCATAATGGAGAATATTCGTTATGGGAAAGAAGAAGCTACGGATGCAGAAGTAATCGAGGCAGCAAAAGCAGCCCATGCCAATCATTTTATCTCTACGTTACCGGATGGCTATCAGATGGAGTTAAATGAGGAAGCGAATAATGTTTCACAGGGTCAGAAGCAGTTGCTTACCATAGCAAGAGCTATTCTTGCAGATCCTAAGATTCTTATTCTTGATGAAGCTACCAGCTCTGTAGATACCAGAACAGAAGTCAGGATTCAAAAGGCAATGGATAATTTAATGAAGGGCAGAACCAGTTTTATTATTGCACACAGGCTTTCCACTATTCGTAATGCGGATTTAATCCTGGTTATGAATGATGGAGATATTATTGAACAGGGTAACCATGAGGAATTAATCGAAAAGGGCGGATTTTATGCTAACCTTTACAATTCTCAGTTTGAGAAGACGGCATAGATTTTTTGTATGACGTAAGGTGGTGGGGATTTGGAGGTCGCCTGGGACGGCTTTCTAAATTCATTGTAGGTTGTTTATAACAAGTGGGTGTGCCATATATATGAAACGCGTTTTTCAGTAGCTACGAGCATTTTCTGTGAAATGTTCGCATTGATAGGTCAACAAGTTGCCCTCTCTATGCGGACATTTCGTAGAAAATGTCTCCGCTAACGAAAAACGCTTTTTTCATATATATGGCACACCCACTTGTTAATGTAGTCTATGATGAATTTAGAAAGCCGTCCCAGGCGACCTTCAAATCAATTTACTTTATTGATGATATATTTTTAAGGCTATGGATATTTACAGAGTTATTTATGTTTTTTATGATAAAAATGAGATTATCTTAAACCATGAAGTAATGTTTATGTCAATAACTTTTTCTATTATTATATTTTTAATTAAAACGAAAATACGTTCGAATTTTATTGAAATTCATGGAATTACATGGTATAGTGTTGCTATCAGAGTAATGAGTTTGAGGTATAGCTGCAGGTTGATTATCCTTTTGACGAAGAATGGGTTACATATATTCTTACAGAGAAAGGGGGGATGCTGGTAGAAACGATGGAAGTTTTTACTTTGTTTCTTGTGCTTTTTGCATTTGGTACGTTTCTGGTTGCAATTCTATCCTATATTGACCATAGAAAAAAGTAGCTATCCTTACCCTGAGAAAGTGAGATAGCTACTTATATGGGATAATCAATTTATATTTGATTACTTGTTACTCTGATTATAACATATTGCTATTCTAATTTACAATAGTAAATTTAGTATTTGGTTAACTAGTTTGACCTGTATAGATAAAGATAGCGTCTCTTAAGAATTTTGCAGCGCCGGGTTGTTCTTTATCATAGTAGGCGGTAAATCTATCGTCGTCTACGTACATTTGGGCTAGACCTGCGTGGGCTTCTTTGGAATAGGTATCCCAGTAGCAGCAAAGCCATTTTTTATGGAGTTCAGCTACTTCCCTGGCTAATTCACCAGCGGGATCATTGGTTTTTATGGCTTGATTTAATTTTTCAATGATGGTTTCTGCAAGTTTTGTTACCTCGTTATATTGTTCTTCGGTCATGTTCATGAATTTTTCGTTGGATTTTGCAATGGTGTTTTCTCCATATTTTTCACGAATTTCTTTGCCATATTTTTTTTCGTTTTCATCTAATAAATTCTGTTTAAAGCCCTGAAATTTTTCTTTATCGGACATGGTTATTCTCCCTTCACTCATGGATATTGTTTTTTCAACATTTAAGATTAATTGATTTAATTGTTCTCGTTTTTGGAGAAGCTTTTCATAATGTTCTCTAAGTGCTTTTGCTCCATCAAAGGAAGGTGCTGTAACGATATTTTTGATGCTATCTAAGCTGACTCCAAGTTCACGATAGAATAGGATTTGTTGTAATCGGTTTACCTCAGCTTCTCCATAGATTCTATAACCTGATGAATTAATTCTTCCGGGTTTTAGTAATCCGATTTCGTCATAGTATCGTAATGTTCTTGGACTGATGCCGGCAATTCTTCCAAGTTTTTGTACTGTATATTCCATAACAAACCTCTTTTCTAATTCGTTTTGCTTCTCACAAGATTATCATAAACTATAACGTAACGTCAATGTCAATAACTTTCTATATTAATTTAACTTTATCAGTAAATTCCCTCACTTTTTTAGCTGGGAATAGACTTGCTTTCTGACTTTGCAAAATACCCGGTAACTATATATGCAAAGCCAATAAGAATCTTGCAATGTAGAAGTTAGTAGTTAAATATTATCTAGTTTAAAAACATCCATAAGTGTTTTTTCTACTAATGAACAATGATAGGAATATCTTTTCTTAATATCTTCAACTGCATTGTCCATAATATATCCGTATTTTACTAATGATAACATTTCTAAATCGTTATAATTATCCCCAAATGCCATAACTTCTTCGGGAGTTATGGATAATTTTTTTATTAATTCGTTTAAAGCAGTACCTTTATTAACGGTTGGGCATACAAAATCTAACCAGCCGTACCCAGATACTGTACATTTAACTTTGTCCTGCCATTTGTTTATGAAGTAGGTTCCTGAGTTTTCTACAATTCCTGCTTTTTCATAGACGGATACTTTTATAATATCTTCAGGTATATCGGAGGGGTCTTTGATTATTCTATAATTGTTCTTCAATACATTTTTAAAATGGCCGATGAAATTTTCGGATTTTGGCACAATATAGCTTGTGTTTTCACCGGATATCTGAACTTCGCAGCCTTCTTTATTTCTTATATCTTCAACGATTTTTAAAGCAATTTCTTTATCCATTGAAGTTTTGGATAATATTTTATCCTGATACATAACCAAAGCACCATTTTCGCATATAAAAGCCATATCTTTGCTTACTGGTTCAAATAATCGGTATAGGTTCGCGTATTGCCTGCCACTAGCAGCAACAAAGAGTATACCCTTTTCGTGTAAAGTTTCTATAATTCTAAACATTTTAGAAGTGATATTCTGATTTCCGTTCTGCAGTAATGTTCCATCCATATCACTGGCAATTAATTTTATGTTCATTTATTTTCCTTCCTAATATATTCATATTTTCTAATCAAATACATTTTAACCTCATAAGAATATCCACTTTGACTTTTACTAATTTTGTTTTACACTCTAATCAATTCTGAATGTAATAAGATTTTACCATAGAATACTCTTTTGTAAATTTCGTTTTGAAAAATTTTATAACTTTGTATACCATTTGTAGATACTGGATACTATTAGGTGCTTTTTCAGTAAAAAAGGACATTGATATTTTATTTTTTTCAGTGCATAATGTATACCGTTCGCATTATAATGCAGATATTTGACCTTGATAATAACAGTTTGTATAAATTATTGATATTCATAACTTAACAAAAACAGCTTGTATAAATTATTGATATTCATAACTTAACAAAAACAGTTTAATAAATTGTTGATTTTCATAACTTAACAAAAATAGTTTAATAAATTATTGACATTCATAACTTAATAAAAACAGTGTTATAAATTATTGATATTTATAACATAAGGTTATTTGATACATAAGATTATTTGATACATAAGGTTATTTGGTACATAAGGGTTTTTTACAGATTGGGAGAAGATAAAAATGTTTACGAAAAAGCAGTTATACAAATTAATTATTCCACTTATTATTGAACAACTTCTGGCTGTTGCAGTTGGTATGGCTGATACGATGATGGTATCTTATGCCGGAGAGGCTGCCATGTCAGGTGTGTCATTAGTAGATACCCTAAATATACTGATTATTAATATTTTTGCTGCTTTAGCAACCGGTGGTGCAGTTGTTGCATCACAGTTCCTTGGACATAAAGATGAAAAAGAAGCATGTAAATCCGGAAGTCAATTATTGCTTGCCACAGGAGCTATTTCTATAATTTTAATGGGGATATCCTTAATTGGCAATTACGGTATTCTCCATATGATTTATGGCAGTATTGACCAAAAAATCATGGATAATGCAAGAATTTATTTTTACATAACAGCCCTGTCTTTTCCATTTATAGCAATATATAATTCCTGCGCTGCATTATGCCGTGCTATGGGAAATTCAAAAGTATCCATGAAGGTTTCTCTTTTAATGAATTTGATTAATATTATAGGCAATGCAATTTTTGTTTATGGTTTTAATATGGCTGCAGAGGGAGTGGCAATTCCTACTTTAATTTCAAGATTTGTTGCAGCTATTGTTATGATTATCGTAATATCTAATAAGAAACATGTCATTCACATAGATCATATATTTAAAATAAGATACGATTGGAAAATGATTAAGAGAATACTTCGAATAGGAATTCCCAGTGGTTTAGAAAATAGTATGTTTCAAATAGGTAAGATATTAGTGCAAGGGTTAATTGCAAGTTTTGGTATAACTGCCATTTCCGCTAATGCAGTTGCAAGTAATCTTGCCAATTTTCAATCTATTACGGGATCAGCAATAGGTTTAGCTATGATTACAGTAATCGGTCAATGTGTTGGCGCCAATAATTTCAAGGAAGCAAAAATGTATACGAAGAAATTAATGAAAGCAACTTATATAGCTATGTTTTTCTTAAACATTGGATTCATTATAGCAGCCACACCAATGCTGCAAATATACAACTTATCTTCGGAAACATTAAATGTGGCGTATAAATTAGTTGTATATCATGCAGTATGTGGAATTATCTTTTGGCCCCCATCCTTTACCTTACCCAATGCACTTCGTGCTGCCAATGACGTAAAGTTTACCATGTTAACCTCCATATGTTCCATGTGGTTATGGAGAATATCCTTTAGTTATATCTTAGGAAGATATATGGGTCTTGGCGTATACGGTGTATGGATTGCAATGACAATTGACTGGGTATTCCGTGGCATTTGCTTTGAATGGAGATTCCTTAGCGGAAAGTGGAAACATCAGGCATTTTCAGACTAAAATATAGGCTGTTGCAAAACAGACTAATATACAATGCAGATAGGATTTGATGTATAATAATGTATTTGATTACTTTTTCCTCCCGCGTTCAAAACTTTCCTCCAAATTGAAAACGTTCCGCTTTACAAACCGTGCTCGGTCAGTCGATGTCAAACTGTACCATTATACATACATCAAATCTTTTTATCAGGGTTTTTAAGTCTATTTTGCAACAGCTCCGTGCTGCAAAAGTTTTATAATTTATCGCAAAAAACGATTATATACTCATATTTAAGAATAAATCAATGGAATCGGCTACTGTTTGCAAACTTTTTCTCCAAAAGTCAGGAGTCGTTAAATCAATATCTGCCATGGCGGCTACGTCCTCAACTGATTTAATAGTAGTTGCCTTTAAAATATTCCGGTATTTTGGAACAAATGCAGCCCCTTCTTCTTGGTATTTCGCATATAATCCCCTGGCAAATAATCCTCCAAATGCATAAGGGAAGTTATAGAAGCTTAATTCTTCTGAATAATAATGACCTTTGCAAATCCACATATACGGATGGAGACAGGAATGGTCTAATCCATCACCATAAGCTTCTTTCTGGGCGTCAATCATTATCTTCTCTAATTCATCTGCAAATAGAAAAGTATCTTTACGTTTTTCAAAAACAGCACTTTCAAATAGATAACGTGAGTAAATATCACATATAATCTGGGTTGTATCTTGCAACTGACTTTCCAGTAATGCTAATTTTTCTTTACCATCAGATTCGCTAATAGCAGCATTCATAATAATCAATTCATTAAAATTGGAAGCTGTTTCAGCTACCGGCATGGAGTAATCTGTATTTAATGGCAAATGGTCTTGAATATTGTAACCATGATATGCATGACCAAGTTCATGAGCTAATGTTACAACATCGCTAAGAGTGCTATCAAAGTTTGTCAGAATACGGCTTTCTTTTACATAAGGAAGATTTAAACAAAATGCTCCGCCGACTTTTCCCTGGTGTGGGAAGAAATCAATCCAATTATCATCGAAGGCAGTTTCAATCAAATCTGCTAAATCATCAGAGAATCCACGAAAATGAGTAATAAGATATTCTTTTGCTTCTTCTGTGGTAAAAGCACGATTGCTTTTTCCCAGTGGTGCAAATAAATCATACCAAGGCAGCCCATTTTTATGCCCAAGAATTTCCCCTTTCCTTCTTAAATAGGCATGGAATTTTGGCATATATTCTTTCATTGCCGTAAACATAGCCTCTAAGGTTTCTTTTTTCATTCTGGCTTCTTCTAAAGTCATTGCTAATGGAGATTCATATCCTCTTAAATCAGCGATGGTATTTACTTGAGATTTGATATTATTAAGTGCAAATGCTATGGAATCCTTTATTTTATGATAAGATGCTATTTCTGCATCATAAGCAGATTTACGAACAGCTTGGTCTGGATCGTAAGCCTGATTACGAATGGCGGAAAGAGTGGTTTCCTCCCCATTATAGTCCACTACCAGGGTAGATGTTAAGTATTGATGTAACATTGCCCAGGCAGAGCCAGCAGACAAATTCATTTTTGCAATTACTTCTTCCACATCATCGCTTAAGGTATGCTTCGCCTCGCGTATAATTTCGTGAAGCATGTAATCATAATTCCTTAACTTTTCATTATCTGATATAAGTTGATCAAGGTTAGGGATGGTACCAATGTATTTTTGAATCATTGCTTTTTCTTTTGATAAAGTACTGTCAATTTCCTGTAATCTTCCCAGTAATGCAGTAGTCTCACTGTCGGTAGTATTAGTAGACTGGCGAAGAAGAAGGTATGCATCTAATTTTCCATGAAGTACTTTATATTTTTCAAGATACTTGATAAGTGAGAGAAGTGCTTCATTTGGACTTACAGCAGCAAGCTTTCCAACATACTCTTTTATAGCTGTAATTAGTTCTTTTATTTGTTTGATATCATTTTGGAAGGCTTTGTCCTGGTAGCCTTTATAAAGTACATCTAACGACCATTCGTTTTTCATATAGACCTCTTTCTAAGGGCATCATGAATATTTTTGCGGAAGTATAATGAAGCCCTTTTTCATTTTCCTTTACTTCCAATATTCTCAAAGTAGAATATTGTACCTATTATACCATCAATTACTACAAAAATGCACATCATTTACATTTTACCGCAGAAAATTAAAGTCAGTGTAATAGCTGATGATGAAAACACATAATATAATACTATAGTGTATCTGAGAGGTGCTCATGATTAAAAAAATCAATTTAAAACACGGGATTATAGGTGAGTTAGTTATACTTATTATTTTAGCTTCCTTTCTTATTTACCAAAATGTAAAGGAGAATTCTATTAATGCTTTCTTGCCTGCAGCTGAGAAAGATTACATAAAATGGGTGGATTTTGATGTCTGTTATGAAGCTATGGATAAAGCATATAAGTATGATGTGGAGTCCCAATCTCAAGATGTAAAGCTGAATTGGATTGAGCTGCTGGCTTTTTTGGGAGCTAAATATGGCGGTCAATTCTCTAAGTATAAGGAAAAGCATTTATCAGATCTGGTGGAAAAGCTTAGGTCAAAGGAAGAAACTATGGAAAGTATTACGAAAGATATGAAATATTATAAATACTATCTGGAAGCTTATACTACAATTCTAGGTGGTTTTGTTGGTGATTATGAAATTGAGGAACCAAGTAAAACCAACCCGGAAGAAAAGGTGTGGGTTAAAAAATATGGACTAAAAGCCTTTTTGCCTCTTGCAAAGAATTTCCCATATAGTGATTATGATGATTTTGGAGCTTCCAGAAGTTATGGATATAAAAGAGTTCATTTGGGACATGATATGATGGGGCAGGTGGGAACCCCGGTCATTGCAGTAGAATCCGGTTATGTGGAAGCCATAGGCTGGAATCAGTATGGTGGCTGGAGGCTAGGAATCCGTAGTTTTGATAAGAAACGGTATTATTATTACGCCCACTTAAGAAAGAATTTTCCCTATAATAAGTCTTTAGAGGAAGGCAGCATTGTAAAAGCAGGTGATGTAATTGGGTATTTAGGCAGAACAGGATATAGCTCAAAAGAGAATACGAATAATATAGATACTTCTCACTTGCATTTTGGACTACAGCTTATTTTTGATGAATCACAAAAAGAAGGAGTAAATGAGATTTGGATTGATTGTTATGATTTAGTACGCTTTTTATACCGCAACCGTTCTGAAACTACTAAGAATATGGAAACAAAGGAATGGTATCGTTTATATGATATAAAGGATCCTGCCGTTGACACATATATGGAGCAAAATAAAACCAATGGAAGTAAAGAGTTTCCTATGAAACCACAAATAGATGTTCCGGTAGATGAGGAGATTGTGAAAAATGAGCAGAAGAGCGTTGATGAAGGACATTCACCTTGGATGTTAGACCCTGCTTTTGTAGCCCAGGTTTTTGTCAGCAATATGATTTCTCCAAAAGGTATTAAGGGAGAGTATCCAATTCCATACGAAGATGTAGAGATTATCTATAGTTCAGATGAGAATGCTATTGCAAAGATAAACGGAAATATAACTCCGGTACTAAGAGTATATTTGAAACGATTGATAAAACAGGATGATACAGGAATATGGACTGTAGTTGGGTTTGATCCTGTTGAGAATAAATAAATTATTAATTAGGACGCTTTGCCCACTTGGGGGTGTTGAGACCTTTGAGAGTATGGGATATGTTTCATGTTCCACTTGGAGAATTCGATGGTTCTAATACTATAGTAATCGCTTAATACATCAGTGAAAATGGAGAACTCGGTGGCGTTGCCACCTCAAACAGCTCCATTTTCACTGATTGGCGCGATTTCTATAGTATAAGAACCATTGCGAATTCTTCCAAAGTCACATGAAACATATCCCATACTCTTGAAGGTCAAAAAAGTTAATGAGGGCAAAGCTGTGTATTAAATTACTTATAATGATATTCTTTCATTTACAGGAAAAGATAAGTTGAAATTTAAATTTCCATTTCCGGTATTAAACTTCTCATGGCATGAATAGTCTTATCGATTAATTCTGTTAATTCCATTTCTAACATATGGGCACCCTTTTGAATTATTTCTCTGGAACATCCGGCGGCAAAACTGGCAGTTTTAAATTTCTTCATTACGGATTTTACTTCCAGGTCGGATACGCTTTTGGAAGGACGCATGATAGCCACTGCACCAATTAGCCCAGTTAGCTCATCTACTGCATAAAGTACTTTTTCCATATATAATTCCGGTTTTATATCTACCGTAATTCCATATCCATGGCTGGCAGTACTGCGGATAATTCCTTCATCCAAATCTAACTCTTTCATTATTTCCTGACTTTTGATACAGTGCTGTTCCGGATACATTTCAAAATCCAAATCGTGTAACATACCCACTACTTTCCAATAATCCACATGTTCCGAATCGTATTCTTTTGCAAAATAACCCATTACACCGGAAACAATTTTTCCATGCTTTAAATGAAATTCATCTTTGTTATACTTTTTTAATATTTCATATGCTTCTTCTACAGTTGGTATATAACTCATAAGTTCCTCCTATTCAGCTGTCCAATAATCCTGGGCATTCTTAAGTGTATAAATTTTATCATAAGTTTTATATTAAGGTGTATTTTAACATATGTTAGGAATGGGGTCAATTTTTTTCATGTCATAATGGGATTTGGGTGTCAAAGGTCTAAAGATAGTTTATTGAATGAATAGTGCTGTATATATATACTATTCGTATTTTAATTAGTATAAGACTTTTGAAATTCAAATCATAATATTTCATTAAAGAAGGCACCGGTTTTGTTTTAATATTTAAGTGCAAAGCCAAAATATACATTAAGAAAAAAATATCTATATAATTAGAAGTATGTTATAATCGGTTATAAATAATAAATCATTAGATAAAATAGAATTAGGGATTTATAATTAAATTAAATATATTTACATTTATAAGTATACATAAATATTTTATTTTATTTATAAGCATACATTTTTTTTATAGAATACATTTTATTTATAGAATACATTTTATTTTATAGCAAAGGGGAAGTTTTAATGTTCTTTATATTTGGAATCAGCAATGGTGAAAAAAGAATAGACTTTAACCAAACCACAATATGTTCTAATTGCAGGCACTTTGGAAGACTGGAGGTTTATATGACATATATGTATTTCAGCCTATTTTTTATTCCTTTATTTAAATGGGGAAAGCGGTATTTTGTAAAAACCTCCTGCTGTAACGCAGTTTGTGATATTTCAAATGAATTAGGGAAAAAGATTGAAAGAGGTCAAGTTGTGGAAATTAGCCCTAATGACCTTCATTTTCAATATAGAGGCAGAGTATTCAAACATTGTACCAATTGTGGATTTAGTACCAGTGAAGAGTTTGACTATTGCCCAAAGTGTGGTAATAAATTTTAATAATGTTTCAATGGAAAATTTTAAAAAACGTTTTTTATTCTGAGAGCACATATCATTACTATAAAAGCGTGTCATTCTGAGCAAAAATTCAACGAAGTTGAATTCGC
>ENA-UOOI01000398-UOOI01000398.1-fermentation-metagenome-genome-assembly--contig:-NODE-398-length-56358-cov-9.197059_pt1 | contig 56358 bp, 56 predicted proteins | sample MGYA00245779_ERZ724027 | MGnify/ENA primary metagenome ERZ724027 (study PRJEB28704, sample SAMN03018318) | fermentation metagenome | biome: anthropogenic terrestrial biome; feature: soil; material...
CCGTCACCGCCTCGGTCGAACCCGCGGCGGCGTCCCTGATCGGGATCGTCTTCTACCACGAAGCCGTTTCCGCCGTCTCCCTGGCGGGATCCGCGCTGGTGCTCGCCGCCGTGATCCTGCTCAACCGAAAACCGCGGCGGGCGGCGGAAAAATGCGCCGCCGATCCGCGCGGCCGGACGTAAAGGAGCGGCCCGAAAACGTTTCGGCGTTTTCGGGCCGCTTTTCGCGCGCTTGGAAACGGACTTTTCCGGACGGCGCCAACGCCCCTCTCCCCCGCGTTTTTCACGCGGGCGGGGAGGGGCGGAAATTTTCAGATTTGCCCGGATGCCGGACAGTCGCGGAACAGATGACAGCGGACGCAGTGCCCGCTTTCCACTTCGCGCATCACGGGATCCTCTTTCGAGCAGATCTCCATGGCGCGGTTGCACCGCGTATGGAAGCAGCAGCCGCTCGGGATGTTGACCGGGGACGGGATCTCTCCCTTCGGGACGGTCTTTTCCGGCTTGAGGGCCTCCTCCTCCTCCGAGATCACGGGAATCGAGGAAAGCAGCATCCTGGTGTACGGGTGCAGCGGCTTCCGATAAAAAGTCTCCGTCGGGGCGATCTCGCACATTTTGCCGAGGTAGAGGATGGCGACGCGGGTCGAGATGTTCCGCATCAGGCTCAGGTCGTGCGTGATGAACAGGTAGGTGAGCCTTTTTTCATTGCGCAGCTTCAGGAGCATGTTGATGATTTTGGCCTGGATCGAAACGTCCAGCGAAGAGGTGGGTTCGTCGAGGATGATGAACCGCGGCTCGCAGCAGAGAGCGCGCGCGATCGAAACCAGCTGCCGTTCGCCGCCGTTCATGGTGCCCGGCTTGTTGTCGAGGAACGTGTCGGGCAGCTCCACCATTTCGAGGATTTCATGGAGCTTGTCCCGGCGCTCTGCGGGCGGGACGATGTTGTGGACTTTCAGCGGCAGCGTGAGGATCTGACGGATCGTCCGGTACGGGTTCAGCGACGAACCGGGGTCCTGAAAGACGATCTGCACGTTTTTCTGGAACGTTCTGGGTCGCTTCCCGTTTTTCCCCGCGATGTTCACGCCGTCGAGCAGGATCTCCCCGCCGGTTTCCCGCTCCATCCCCATGACGGTGTAGGCGATGGTGCTTTTTCCGGACCCGGATTCCCCCACGAGGCCGAGGACCTCCCCCTCCCGGATGACAAAGCTGACGTCGTCGACCGCCTTGACGTACTGTTTTTCCCGCCTGTTCGACGGGATCTCGAAATAAGTCTTTAAATGTTTGACGGTGAGCAGCGGTTTTCCGCTCATTTGAGTTCCTCCTTCCCTGCGTCCCGTTCATAAAGGAAGCAGGCGACCCGGTGGTTTTCCCCGACGGAAACAAGGGGCGGCCGCCGCGTTCTGCATGCTTCCGTCGCGCGGGAGCAGCGCGGACAGAACCGGCAGCCCGGGGACGCGTTGATGTAATCCGGGATGTACCCGTAGATCCCCGCGCTGACCCCGCCGCCCGAAAGCCGGGGGACGCATTTCATCAGGCCCTGCGTGTACGGATGCAGCGGCCGGCGGAACAGCTCCGCCGTCGGGGATTCCTCCACGACGTTGCCCGCGTACATCACATAGATGCGGTCCACCAGCTCCCGCGTGACGCCGAGCGAGTGCGTGATCATGATCAGGGACATCTTCCGGTCGCTGACCAGCTTGCGCAGAAGGCTGTGGATCTGGTCCTGCACCGTGACGTCCAGGGCCGTGCCGGGCTCGTCGGCGATCAGGAGCTCCCGCGGCGTCACCAGCGCCATCGCGATGCAGATGCGCTGGCACATGCCGCCGCTCAGCTGGTTGGGGAAGGACCGCAGGATCCGCTCCGGGTCGGCGATCATGACGCTTTTGACGGCCTGGAGCGCGGTTTCGTAGGCTTTGGATTTCGGAATGTCGCCCTGGAACCGGATGATGTCCATGATCTGCTCCCCGACCGTAAAGACGGGGTTCAGCGCGGACATCGGCGACTGGGAGATCATCGCGATGTCGTGCCGGCGGATCTTCTGCAGCTCCGGCTTTTTCATTTTCAGGACGTCTTTCCCCCGGAAGAGGACCTCGCCCTCCGGAATTTCCGCGGCTTTTTCGTCCAGGGTCCGGATCACGGACTTCATGGTCGTCGTTTTTCCGCAGCCGGATTCGCCGACCAGGCCGACCTTTTCGCCCTTCCGGACGAAGAAGTCCACGCCGTTCACCACCCTGGCGTCGCCGCGGTAGGTTTTGTACCAGACCTTCAGGCCTTTGATTTCCAACAGTTTTTCGTCCACTGCTTACCGCCCCCTGTCAAACATGTCCCGGATGCCGTCGCCGAGCAGGTTGAAGCCGAGAATGACGAACGCGATGCCGAGCGCCGGAAAGGTCGTCAGCCACCACTGGTTCGGCATGTATTTCGCCCCGTCGGAGATCATCTGCCCGAAAGCCGGGATCGGCGGCTGTTCGCCGAGGCCCACAAAGCTGAGCATCGCCCCGTTCAGGATGACCCAGCCGACGTCCAGCGCCATCTTGGTCATGATCGTCGAAAGGCAGCTCGGCAGGATCTCCCGCAGCAGGATATGCGCCTTCGACGCGCCGATCAGCTCGGCGCTCTTGACGAAATATTCCTTTTTGACCGCGTTCGCCAGATTGTAGACCGGCCGCGTGTACCACGGCCACCAGGTGACGGTCAGCGCGATCATCGCGTTGGTCAGGGTCGGTTCCAGCACCGCCGCGATGGCCAGAGCCATCACCATGGAGGGCAGGGAAACGAAGATGTCGGTCACGCGCATGATGACGGTGTCGACCCAGGTGCCGCTGTAGTATCCGGCCAGAAGGCCGAGGAACACGCCGACCGGCACGGCGATGGCGAGGACGATCGCGCTCATTTTCAGCGCGCCGCGGAACGAGTAGATCACGCGGGAAAAAACGTCCCGGCCGAAAATATCGGTGCCGAACCAGTGCGCCGCCGAGGGCGCGCGGCTGGCCTGCGAGTAGTCGACAAACTCCCGGATGTGGGCGGGGAACGGCACGACCACCGGGGCGAAGACCGCGAAGAACAAGCTGGCCAGCACGATCGCGAGTCCCAGCAGGGAGAGCTTGTTCCGGGTGAATTTGAACCAGTATGCTTTCAATCGAGATTCCTCCTATCGGCTGCTCATCCGAGACCGCGGATCCAGATAGGCGGCGATGATATCAACCACGATGTTCACGATGACGAAAACGAATCCGTAAAGGATGATGACGGCGGAAACGGCGTTGAGGTCCTTGTTCAGCATCGCGTTCATGCCGTAGCGGGAGATTCCCGGCCAGCCGAACACGGTTTCCACCAGGAAGGCGTTCCCCATCAGCGACGCGAAATCGAGCCCCATCACCGAGATGACCGGGATGAACGAGGGCTTGAAGAGGTACTTCCTCACGATGAACGCCTTCGGCAGCCCGTAGCCGAGCTCGACCGAATAGAACTCATTGTGCATGTTGTCGATGATCGAGGAGCGCAGCAGGCGGGCTTCCTGGAACAGGCAGCCGACGGCGAGCGACACGGCGGGAATGATCAGGTGCAGAAACGCGTCTCCGGCGGCCTTCAGGCTGCCGCCCAGCAGGCAGTCCAGGACCATGAAGCCGGTGACCGCCGGCACCTGAAAGTTGCCGCTGATCCGGCCGCTCACGGGCAGGATCTTCCAGTAATACCCGAACCAGAGCAGCAGCAGGATCGCGAGGACGAACGACGGGATCGAGATCCCGACATAGGAGCAGGCGCGGATGAAGCCGTCGAACCAGGTGTCGCGGTAGCGGGCCGCCGCCAGACCGATCACGATCGAGCCGACGACGAAGATCACGCCCGCGAGCAGGGCGACCTCCAGCGTGGCGGGCAGGAATTCCACGACGTCCTGCGCGACCGGCCTCTTCGTGGTGAGCGACTGGCCGAAATCCCCGCGCGCCACGCCGGAGATCCAGTACACATACTGCATCGCGAGCGGCGCGTCCAGATGCATCTGCTCGCGCATCGCCTTGACCGCGTAATCGGGCGCGTTCGGCCCGAGGGCCATCCGCACCGGGTCGCCCGGCACCACGCGGATCAAAAGGAAGATGAAGACGGAGATCCCGAGGATCACAAAAATGCCGCCCAGGATTCTTTTCAGCAAATATTTTAGCATAGGCGATCGATTCCTTTCTTTGCGGCCCAAACGGCGGAAATAAAGCGCGGATTGCGGGAAGAACACCCGGCGGAAACCGCGGCCGCCGCCGGACCGCCGGAAAAGCCGCGCCGGACAGGCGCGGCTTCCGACGGCCCGCACGGCTCCGGCGCGCGGATTTGCCGCACGGCGCCGGGATCCTTTAAGATTTCACTTTGAAATCGTGGAAGTAGAACAGGTAGCCCATCTCTCCGCAAACCGGCTCGCCCTTGGCGGCCGCCTCGGCCGCGGGCCATTCGATCCGGTCGGCGGCGTAAGCCCTCCGTTCCGGCGGGTCCAGCAGGCTGAGCGTCGGGGCGATGCCGTTGACGATCTCCTTCTGCAGCTTTGCATATTCGGCATAGCGTTCGGAGACGTCGGCGATCTGCATCGCCTTGTCGATGCGGCCGCTCAGGTCGCTGCTCTGGAGCCATTCGCCCTGCTGCCAGGTGCCGGTGGTTTTTTCGCCGTAGCGGACCTGGAGCATCGAGCCGGCGTCGTTGAAGTTCGGTTCGTTGTACATGATGACGCCGTTCGGGGTGGTGTCGACCTTGGCCATCAGGTTGGTATAGGAGAGCCACGGCGCTTTTTTGGATTTGATGCTCACGCCGAGCTTCTGGGCGCTGGACTGGAGCAGCAGAACGATCTTCTCCTGGTCCGGCACGTCGGAATTCCAGAGGATCTCCACCGGATATTTGGAAAGCTCCCCGGCGTATTTCGACTTTGACAGGTACTGCTTCGCGAGCGCGAGATCCTGCTTCGCGGCCGGGATGCCGGCGTCGTGCCCGGCGACGTCCGCGGCGACCGGCCCCGACGCGATCTTGGAGCCGGGATACAGCTTCTGCAGCTGGCCGTAATCCATCATGGCGATCAGCGCTTTGCGGAAGTAGAGGTCGTCCGTCGGCGCCTTTTTGTTGTTCAGCATCATGTCGAGATGGTTCAGGTCGAAGATGGAGGCGATTTTGACGCCCGGGATGCCGGCAAGCGAGGTCAGGTTTTCGTTGGTCTGCCACTGGTCGGAAATCTCCAGCTCCTTGTTGTTCATCATGGTCCGCACGGTGGTGCCGTCGGAGGTGTCGATGATCTTGAACTGTTTCGGCGCCCCCTCGGACCAGCCGTTCCAGTAGCCGTCGAATTTTTCACAGAGCGTGTAGGATTCCTTTTTGACCTCTTTGACCTTGTACGGGCCGCTGCCCGCGTCGGCGTCCAGCAGAAAGGTCGTGCCGTAGTCGCCGTTCGAGCCGTATTTCCCGCCCGCCTGCGTCTTTTCCTGCATGAGCTTGGAATCGAGGATATAAAGGCGGATCAGGGTGTCCAGGAACGTTCCGTTCGGCTGTTTGAGCGTGAAGGCCACGGTCGAATCGTCCTTGGCGGCCGCGCTTTTGACGTTGGTGAACAGATAGCCGTACCCCTGGCCGATGGTCTGCGCGCGGGTGAGCGAATAGACCACGTCCTTTGCCGTCAGCGAATTGCCGCTGTGGAATTTCACGTCCGTTTTCAGATGGAAGGTATAGGTGAGCCCGTCCGGGGAGGCGTCCCAGCCGGTGGCGATCCAGGGTTTCACCTTGCCGCCCGCCTGCGGGAAGACCAGGGTGTCGTAGACGTTGACCAGGGCCTGTGAGCTCACATAATCGGCCACGACGCCCGGATCGACCGCGGCGGTTCCGCTCCCGGTCACGCGGATGATGCTGTCCGTTCCGCCCGACCCGGCGCCGGAAGCGGACGATTTGTCCACCACCTGACCGGATCCGCAGCCGGCAAGGGCCGCGGCGCAGACCGCGGCGGACAGGACGGCCGCGGCAAGCCGGTGCAGTCTCTGCTTTCTCATGATGTTTTGTTTCCTCCTTTTTGTCCCTGTGGCATTTCCGAAAATTTGTCATTGATACACATACTCGATTGCAATGAACAAGCAAAAAGGCGCTTTCTTCGTTGGACTAAGAAAGCGCCTTTGCAATCCGATCAAAAATTTTATTCAGTTTTTCATTCGTTCGGCACCGCTTCCGACTTTTCCCCACGCGGGGATCCATCGTTTTTCTCCCGCTGCTTGTCCGTGATGTCCGGGCGGTTTTCGGTGAAAATCGCCTTGCAGATTGAGTCGGAACCTGATTGTCACCTATTATAGCGGCTTTTGTGGACCGGGGCAATATCTCTGGGACACAAAATAAAAATTTCAATTTGTCTGTCGGTGACAAACGCATACATTTTTAAAACTCGATTCAAAATACATCAATTTCCGTCAGACAAAAAAAATTTATAGATTTGTCTGTGATAGATATATACTTTTTGGTAATACCGGTTTATACTGGCCATAATCATTCGTTCGCGTCAGTTTCATCCCGCCCGGGGCTCCTTTTCGGCCCCCCGTGATTTGAGGCGTCATCCCGGCGAACCGCCCGGATGCGGATTCTGAAAACATTGGAAGGGGCACACGTTATGCGTATTGCAACCGACATCGGCGGAACCTTCACCGATATTGTCTATCTGACGGACGACGGGGAGATCCGCGTCAATAAAGCGCACACCACGCCGCCGAATTTTGAAAAAGGCGTTTTGGACGTCATCGAAAAATGCGACATTCCGGCGGACGGCGTCGAGAATCTCGTCCACGGGACGACGATCGTCATCAACGCGCTCACCGAGCGCAAGGGCGCGAAAACCGGACTGATCACGACGAAGGGATTCCGTGACATCCTCGAGATCGGCCGCGGCAACCGGCCGGACCTGTTCAATTTCCGGTTCAAAAAGCCCGTGCCGTTCGTCCCCCGCCGCCTGAGGCTGGAGGTGGAGGAGCGCACCGATTACCGGGGCAACGAGCTTGTTCCGCTGAACCGGGAGGACGTGAAGCGCTGCCTGGAGGCGTTCCGCCGGGAGGGAGTCACCGCCGTCGCGGTGGTCTATCTCCATTCCTATGTCAACCCCGCGCACGAGCAGGAGACCGTCCGCCTGATCCGCGAGCTCTGGCCTCAGGTTTCCGTGACCGCCTCGTACGAGATCTCGCGGGAATGGCGCGAATACGAGCGGACCAACACGACGGTCCTCAACTCCTACGTCAAGCCCGTCGCGGCCGCCTATATCAACAATCTGTACCGCGAGCTCAACGGCATCGGCCTCTCCTGCCCGAAATACATCATGCAGTCCAACGGCGGCACCACCACGTTCGCCAAAGCGAAGGAGACGCCGATCAACATGGTCGAGTCCGGCCCGGTCGCTGGCATTTACGGCGCCGCGATGCTCGGGAAGATTCTCGGGGAGGACAAGGTCATCGGCTTCGACATCGGCGGAACGACGGCGAAATGCTCGCTGATCGACGGGGGCGAGGTCAAAACGACCACCGAATACAAGATCGAACAGACCGCCGTGTTCCCCGGATATCCGATCAAGATCCCGGTCGTCGACATCGTGGAGGTCGGGAACGGCGGCGGCTCCATCGCCTGGGTCGACGAAACCGGATCGCTGCGCGTCGGGCCGCAGTCGGCCGGCGCGCTGCCCGGGCCGGTCGCCTACGGCAAGGGCGGCACGCAGCCGACCACCACGGACGCGAACCTGGCGGTCGGGCGCCTGTCCGCCAAGAACTTCGACATGCAGGTCGACCTCGGCCGGGTCAGGCGGTCCATCCGCGAGACGGTCGGCAAGCCGTTCGGCCTGTCGGACGAGGACGCCGCGCTCGGAATCATCCGGGTGGCGAATTCCAACATGCTCAACGCGCTCAAGCTGGTTTCCGTGCGCAAGGGGTACGACCCCCGCGAGTTCACGCTGATCGCGTTCGGCGGCGGCGGGCCGATGCACGCGGCCGCTCTGGCGAAGGAGCTCGACATCAAAAAGGTGATTATCCCGATCGCGGCCTCCGTGTTTTCCGCGTGGGGCATGCTGATGACGGATCTGCGCTCCGACGAGATCAGGACCTTTTACCAGCGGCTGGACCACCCCGACTACGGGGCGATCAACGCCCAGTGGAACCTTCTGGAAGAAAAAGCCGTGGCGGAGAACGCCGAAAAGGGCGTGAAGCGGGAAAACGTTTCGTTCATCCATTATCTGGACATGCGCTACCTCGGGCAGGAGCACACCGTCAAGGTCAAGGTGCCGGACGAACCGCTGACGCCGGAAAACCTCGGGGCATTTCTCGAAGCGTTCCACAGGGAGCACGAGAAGAACTTTTCGTTCCGGCTCGACGACAGCGTCGTGGAGATCGTGAATTTCCACCTCGCCTCGTTCGGAAAAATGGAGAAGACCCCGCTCAAGGAGCTGGGAAAACTGCCCTATACGCTCGAAGAGGCGCAAAAGGAGACCCGGCCGGTGGTTTTTGAGGACGCCGGAACCCTTTCGACGCCGGTCTACGACGCGGGAAAGCTCTCCGCGGGCATGGAGATCGCCGGTCCGGCGATCGTGGAGGAAAAAAGCTCGTCGACCCTGGTTTATCCCGGCATGAAGCTGACGGTGGACCGGTTCGGCGATTTTGTGATCGACACGGGGGTGGAAGCATGAGCACCGGCAAAAAAGACGTCATTACGCTCGATATCATCAAGGACGCGCTGCACGCGATCGGCGAGGAGATGTTCCTCTCGGTCGCCCGCACGTCGAAAAGCCCGATCATTTACGAGGTCCTCGATTTCGCCTCCGGCCTGACCGACAGCCGCGGCCGCCTGCTGACGCAGGGGAACGGGGCGACCGGTTTTCTGGGGATGCTCAGCTCCATCGTCAGGGAGGTCATCCGCAAGTTCGCGGATACGGGAAAGCTCAGCGAGGGCGATATCCTCATCATCAACGACCCGTACAGCGGCGGCGGCTCGCATCTGTGCGACGTCGGCATGGCGATCCCGGTTTTCCAGGACGGAGAGATCATCGCCTACTGCGTCAACAAATGCCACTGGACGGAGGTCGGCGGCAAGGACCCCGGCTACCCGGTCGATTCCACCGAGGTCTATCAGGAAGGGCTTCAGTTCCCCTGCATCAAGCTCTGCGAAAAGGGCGTGGTGAACGAATGGCTGGTCGAGCTGATCCGCGCGAACGTCCGCTTCCCGGACCTGTGCGTCGGGGACATGTGGGCCCAGATCTCCGGGCTGCGCACCGGCGAGAAGCGCATCCACGAGCTGTGCGGAAAATACGGGGCCGGGCTCGTGCGGGACTCGATGGACCGGCTGCTGAAAAACAGCGCGGATTTTTCCCGCAGGCAGGTGGAGGCGCTGCCGGACGGCGTCTACGAGGTGCGCGGCATGATGGACGAGGACGGCCTCGGGAACGGCCCGTTCCCGATCCAGGTCAGGGTGACCATCGCCGGCGACCGCATGAAGGTGGATTTCACCGGAAGCGCGAAGCAGGTGCCCGGCCCGATCAACCTCCCCTACGCCGGACTGGTTTCCGGCGTGCGGAGCATCTTCCTCGCCGCCACGGATCCCTCGCAGGAGGTCAACGACGGCGTGTTCGAGCCGCTGGAGATCGTTTCGGAGCCGGGCTGCGTGTTCAGCGCGAGCCGCCCCGCGCCGGTTTCCGTCTACTATGAGACGATGCAGTTCGCGCAGGACCTGATCTGGCAGGCCCTCGCGCCGCTTCTCCCGGGAAGGCTCTCCGCCGGCCATTTCCTGACGGTGGGCGGCTACGTCTTCGCCGGGGTGCACCCGGTGACCGGCGACCCGTTCATCAACGTCGGCCCGACCCTGGGCGGATGGGGCGCCGCCGACGGGCAGGACGGGGACAGCGCCCAGTTCTGCACCGGGGACGGCGAAACCTTCAACGTGCCGGCCGAGATTCTGGAAGCCTGCTACGGCGTGCGGGTGGAGGAGTACGCCCTTCACACCGACGGCGCCGGCGCCGGCAAATACCGCGGCGGCAACGGAATCGTTCTGGCGCAGCGCGTGGCCGGCGAAAACAACTATTTTTCCGGGACCTACGGCAGGCACGACTTCGCCCCGTGGGGGCTCGGCGGCGGCGGGGACGGCTCCACCAACGGCTTTGAGATCATCCGGAAGGACGGAAAGCGCGAGGGGCCGTTCGGGAAGTACCCGCGGTTCCATCTGCACGACGGGGACCTGCTGCTCGTGACCACCGGGACGGGCGGCGGCTACGGAAATCCGCTGGAACGCCCGGAGGAAAAGGTGCGCGAGGACGTCGGAAACGGGTATCTCACCGTGCGGCAGGCGAAGGACGACTACGGCGTGATCCTCGACCCCGAATCGCTGCGGATCCTCGGGGTGACGGAGGAACGCCGCAGGCATTCCCCCGCTTCCTGACCGGAGGCCGCCATGCCGGAGATTCTGATCATTCAGCCGGTCGGGACGAACGCCTTCGTCCGCCCGACCGAGGAGGGCCTCTCCCGGGTCAAAAACGAGGACACGCGCCTTTGCTCCGCTTTTCTGCCGGACGGCCCGACGCATCTGACCTATCGGTCCTACGAGGCGCTGATCGTCCCGCGGGTGCTGGAGCTGGTCCGCCGCGCCCGGAAACAATACGACGCGGCGGTGATCAGCTGCTTTTACGACCCCGGCCTGTACGCCGCCCGGGAGATTGCCGGGGACCTGGTCGTTTCGGCGCCGTGCGAAGCCTGCTGCCACATCGCCGCGACGCTCGGGCACAAATTTTCCGTCCTGACGAACGACGCGAAATGCATCCCGCAGATGGAGCAGACGATCGTCGGGTACGGGTTCGGCGGCAAGCTGGCCTCGCTTCGTTCGCTCGGCAGCAGCGTGTACGGCCTGCATCAGGACGAGGCGCTGACCGCGCGGCGCATGGAGGAGCAGGCGAGGCGGGCGCTGGAGCAGGACGGCGCCGAGGTGATCGTCCTCGGCTGCACGGTCCAGATGGGCTTTTCCGAAAGGCTGCGGCAAACGCTCGGCGTCCCGGTGATCGACGCGGAAACCGCGGCGCTGAAATACGCCGAATTTCTGGTCGGCCTCCGCGACCGCTGCGGCTGGACGCCGAGCCGGGCGGGTTCGTTCGCGCCTCCCCCGCCGAAGGAGCTGGCCGCCTTCGGCCTGCCGGACGCGGGGCGGTAGCGCCCGTCCGGCGCCGCAAAGGCCAACGCGGCATCCCTCTTTTTCTATATATAGAAACGGAACAGGGTGCGGAACCGGTCGCGGTTCCGGGCCTTGTTCCGTTCTGTTATTCTCTGCCGGACCGGGTTTGATCGGGAATCGCGGCTTCGGCGGAATCGTTCCTTCCCGCGCCGGGCACACTTTAAAAGATTCGGTTTGAGAGCAAGCTATGGAAAAAGAAGAAACCAAATGGTATGATATGTTCGATACAGAGCCGGGCAAAAGGGGGAAAACGGCCGTGACGGTCATCGATCTGTTGAAAATGCATTCCCTGGAGGACAGCTATATCATCGCGGGGCTCGGCGGGCAGCACCGCACCGTGAAACGGATCGACTTTCTGGAAAACCCGTTTCCGGACGTCAAGATGTATATGGAGCTCGACGAACTGATCTTCACCACGTTTTTCAATATGAAGGACGACAAGCCGAACCGCATCGCCATGGTCCGGTATATGATCGAGCACGGCTCGGCGGGCATCGCCGTCATGCCGGACGTCAACCTGCACGGGGAGATCGACCCGGAGATCCTGGAGCTCGGCAACCGGTATGATTTCCCGATCATCTACATCCCGAACACGGTCCGGTACAGCGACATCATCGAAGGGTACGGCCTGCTCACCCGCCGTGCGGTGCAGTCGGTCCCCGTCGACTACATGTATTTTGAAGCCATGAAGGAGATCAGCGGCTTCCACCTGACGAAAAACGTGGACTCCTTCTGCCGGAATATCAGTGAAAAGCTCCGCCTTCCGCTGATCGTGACGGTGTCGGACAACGCCGTTTACACCGCCCACTGCGACACCAAGACGGTCGCCCTGATCCTCGCGAAGGTCGACGAGATCCGGACCCGCTATCAGGGCGGCATCGACGTTCCGATCAGCATTTACGTCACGCGGGAAACCATCGCGATTTTCAGCTTTCGCGGCGAAACCGCCGTCATCACCTATTTCGACCATTTCCAGCTTCAGGAGGCGAAGATCCGGGTGTTCCAGCAGATCGCGCCGATTCTGTTGCAGGAGCTGCTGACCGTCCCCGACCACGAAAAGCTCCCGAAAAAAGCGGTGGGCCGGGTGCGGCTCGACCCGGAGAAGGAAAATTACATGGTCGTCGTGCGCCGGGAGGGGATCGGGCGGTTCGTCCCTTATTTTGAAAAGCATCATTTCGTCTACCGCGAAAACATCCAGTCCCAGTCCGTCGTCCTGATCGTCTCCAAAGACGACGCGAACGCCAAAAGCATCTTTGCCGTTCTGCGCGAGCTGCTGGACCGGGTGCAGCCCCAGCTCCTGATCTTTTCCCGGCGCCTGGTCTCCGCCGAGGATTTCGAGGACCAGGTCAGCCTGCTGCGCTATGTCCTGCCGTCGCTTCTGTTCCTCAAGGGAATCTTTTCGACGGACGAGCTGCCCATTCTTTATATCATGCTGTTCTCCCCCTACGACTTCAAGGAAACGCTCTATTCGGTGATGAAGCTCGGCTTCGCGCAGCATGTCAAGCCGGCTTTTTTCGACACCCTTCGCCTGTACCTGCTGCTGAACAACATCAACGACGTCTCCGATCTGCTCGGCATCCATCCCAACTCCGTCAAGTACCAGATCCACAAATGCTTCGCGGAGTTCCGCTACGGTCTTTCGGAGCTCCCCGCCCTCAAGCTCCTGACGAAGCTGGAGATGATGAAGGTGGAAAATTTTCACGGATTTCAGGATTAGCGCACCGGCGCGCGAATCCCCGGCCTTGTCTGCGCGGGAAAAAACGAATCAAAAAAAAAGCCGCTTCTTCCGGCCCGGCCGGAGGAGCGGCGATGGAGGGACGATCATGTTTCGGGAAATGAGAAGGAAAAAACAGCTTCTGCCGGAACGGGAGGCGGAAGAGATCCTGCGGCGCGGAAAAACCGGCGTTCTGGGCGTCGCGGGCGACGGCGGCTACCCCTATGCCGTTCCGCTCAATTATGTTTACGAGGACGGAACGATCTATTTCCACTGCGCGAAAACCGGGCACAAACTGGACGCGATCCGGCGGAACGGCAAGGTTTCCTTCTGCGTGGTCGATCAGGACAAAGTCGTTCCGGAACAATTCACGACCCATTACAAAAGCGCGATCGCGTTCGGAAAGGCCGCCGTTCTGACCGGGGACGGCGCGAAGCGGGCGGCGATCGAACTCCTGGTGCGCAAATACGCGCCGGACCGCCGGGAGCAGGGCGAAGAGGCGATCGAGCGGGAATGGGACGCGCTCTGCGTCGTCGCTGTCTCCGTCGAGCATCTGACCGGAAAAGCGGCCCGGGGCCTTGCGGGCGGGACATGAGCTGCGCGGAGGATCATCCGTACGCCTGCACGGACGGGGCGTTTTTCGCCTCCTTTGGCAGGACGACGGCCTCGGCCGCGTCGATCTTCGCGATGGTTCCGGAGATCTCGCATTTCGACACCCGCACGGAAACGCCTCCCCCGTCGATGGTTTGGAAGATCCGGTCGGCGGCTTCGGTCAGGTCCGCCTCCACCCGGACGACCCGGCCGGTTTCGGCGTCGATATAGCAGTAGCCGTAAAGGTCGGGCGCGCTTTCGAGCAGCGTCTGCACGACCGTCCGGGAACCGCCGGTCATGCCGGTCGCCGAGGCGACGGCCTCCACCGGACTCCGCAGCGTTTCGCGGCTCAGCTTCAGCTCGAGCTTATGGACCCTGCGGGAATCGAGGACCGTTTCCCGGACGTAGGTCTGTCCCTGCACGCCGTCGAGCAGCCGGAGAACGTCCACCTGGGCGCCGGGAGCCGTATCGAGGCCGCCCGCGTCGGTTTTCCGCCAGACGCCGTCCGTCCTGCCGTAAAAGCGCAGGCCTCCGTCCTCCGCCACGGTATAGGTTTCGCTTTCCGCGGACCCGCCGTCGTTTTGGACCGTCTGCGCGTCCCTGAGCGCGAACGGCTGCGCGTGGTACAGGACCCGGTCGGAGGAGGAGCGGGCATGCCGGACCCCGTCCGCCGTGTAGACCAACGTCTGCGTCAGGTCGGCGCTGCAGCTTTTCATTCCTTCCGCCTCGGATTTTGCCTCCCGCAGAAGGACCCCCGCGTCGGGCGGACCGGAACAACCGCCGAGCAGGCAGACGAGCGGCAGCAGGACCATCGCGAACAGCGGCCGGAGCTGTTTCATTTTTTTCCTCTTCCCTTTTCCCTCGCCCGGCGCGATTTCATCGCGAAAATTCATCGGTTTTGATCCGCCAGACAAGGCCTGAAATGATTTTGATTTTTCGCCCTATCTCATACTAGGATATTATAGTATCTTTCCGCGCGGCCCGCAACCGGGGGTTCCGGTTTGCGGGCCGCGCATTATTTTTACATTATGGAAAATTTCCGTGCGATTTTTCGCTTCCGGAATGTGAAAATACTCGACAAAATAGACCGGAAAACGCCAGCCGTGGTTGAGAACGAAAAACACAGCGCCGGCGCGCCTTCCCGGAATTTTTGTGAATGATTTGTGAACGGAAACGGCCGTTTTGGCCTTGTCTGCGGCACAAAAAACAGCCCTGTAATAGTTGTAACAAGATTGTAACCACGATTTTCTTGCATGTTGCACAGAAAACGCCCGCCGTCCCGGAGCGGTAAAAACCAAAAAAAGGCGAAACCACCGCTTTTCATTCTTCAAAATAAATATACTCAAAGTAAGATTGTACAAATTGCACAATCCACGCCTTCCAAATGATTTGACATCTGGTCAATCGGTGAATATAATAGCTCACATCGATCAAACTCCTCGTCACAGACAGTCGGCAAGTGGGGGGAAAGCCCCGGAAAATACTTGCCGATTGATGGGAAAGGGTGAATGTATGCGAAAGAAGTTAGGGCCTGTTCTCCGTTTTTTCCGGAGGTTTATGAAAACCCTGCGCTCCGCCTTTCAATGCGGTGTATTCCGACGGGCGGGCGCGGCGGCGGGGCGGCTGCCCCGGTTTTTCATGGGCCTGTGGAAAAACTGGGATTCCGCCCGGAAAGCGGGGCTGCTCCGGCAGCTCGGCGCGTATGTCCGGAAACGGAAGGAACTTGCTCTCCACTTTTTCAGGGATCCGTTCCGGGAAAAGGCGCCGGGACAAAAGACCGGCTTCTGCCGGCCGGCCGGCGCGCTGGCCCTGATCCTTCTGGTAGCGGTCAGCTCCATCGCCACGGTGATGGCTTCGACCCGCACCGCGACCGTCAATGTGGACGGCGCCGTCCAGAAGGTGGCAATGACCTCTGAGGAAACGGAGAGCATTCTGCACGACGCGGGGGTCAAAGTTTCCCCCCAGGACCTTGTCAGCCGGAAGGACGATCCGCAGAACGCCGGGGACGTGATCCTGACGGTCCGCACGGCGCGGAAAGCCGTCGTCAGCGCGGACGGGAACGAAAAAGCGGTCCTCGCCCATTATGGGGACACGGTGGACGACGCGCTCGCGAAGGCGGGCGTGCGCCTCGACGCGGACGACGCGGTAACGCCGTCCGGGAAGAGCGCCGTCGGGAAGAACATGAAGATCCGTGTCACAAGGATGATGCGCATCACGGTGACCGCGGACGGCCGGACGGTGCCCGCCACGGTGAAGGAGGGCAGCGTGTCGGACGCCGTCCGCCAGGCGGGGGTCCCGCTGGATGCGGACGACGCGCTCAGCGCCGATCCCAACGCGCGGGTGAGCGACGGCATGACCGTGAAGGTTTCCCGCGTCGCGTACCGCGAGGTTTCGGAAACCCGCGCGATCCCGTATAAAACGGTTGAGAAAAAGGACGCCTCGCTCGCCGCCGGGACGAAGAAGGTCGGCGCGGCCGGGCAGGAAGGCGCCAAAACGGTCGTCGTGCGGCAGAAGCTGGTCGACGGCAAACTGGCCGGAGCGCAGGACGTGCGCTCGACCGTGACGAAGCAGCCGGTGGACCGGGTGGTCCTCTCCGGCACGAAGAAAAAGAGCGGAACCGCAAGGACGGCTGCCGACGGAACCCTGATCGACCACAACGGCAGAAGGGTCCGCTACAAGAAAGTGCTGACCGGCAGATGTTCCGCATACACCGGCGGGGGCCGGACCTCCACGGGAAGAAAGGCCGCATTCGGGCTGGTCGCGGTGAACCCGAAGATCATCCCTTACGGCACGCGCCTCTATATCGCTTCGCCGAACGGCAAGGTGGTGTACGGCTATGCGATCGCGGCGGACACCGGCGGCGCGGCGATGCGCGGGGCCATCATCGCGGATCTTTACTACGATTCCTACGCGCAGTGCATCCAGATCGGCAGCAGGACCATGAACGTCTATATCCTTTAAAAACTGAGAACATGCGGAGCGGAGGCTTGCGAGAGCCTCCGCCCTTTTTTCGCTCCCGGCGCGCGCCGCACTTGACAATTCCGCCGCCGCCGGGGTATCATGGGGACGAAACCGAAGGGAGTTTGCCATGACCTGTTTTTACGCGGCGCTTTGGGCGCTGACCGGATTGATCCTGATTTTCCGCATGGGCCGCGAAAACCGCGTGTTCTATCCGATCGGCGCTTATTTTCTCGTCCTCGGCGCGTGGTGGGGAGCGTCCGGGATCTCCGGGCGGAATCTGTTCGCCGGGGCGTGGGGCTGGACGCTGCGCGGCCTGACCGCCGCGGTGCTGCTCCTGTCCTGCGCGGCCTTCGTGCGGGAACTGAAGAAAAACCGCGGCGGCGGGGGCGGCGGAAAATAGAATGAGCGGGATTCGGCCGCGCGCGGCGCTTTTTTACTGCCCAAAAGCACGCCGGGCGCATAAAATAGAGTGCGGGGCCAATATATTGAAACCGCTTGATCATAGATCGTCTGCCGGGGCTTGTCTCCGGCAGGCGCCTATGAGGGGTTCGTCCGCCGGGCCGCCGAAAAATGGGACAAGGCCGGATAGAATGAAAAAGAACAAAGGAAGGGATCGCACATGCTGATCGCGCCGTCCGTACTGGCGTCCGATTTTTCCAGGCTTGGGGAGGAGATCGCCCGCATCGACCGCTCCGGGGCGGACTGGATCCACCTCGACGTGATGGACGGGCATTTCGTGCCGAACCTGACGTTCGGGCCGCCCGTCGTCGCCGCGGTTCGCAAATGTACGGACAAGCCGTTCGACGTGCACCTGATGATCGACGACCCGATGCGCTATGTGCCGGAATTCCAAAAGGCCGGGGCAAATCTGCTCACGTTCCATGAGGAGGCCGCCCGGGATCCGGACCGCACCATTGAAAAGATCCGCTCGTGCGGGATGAAGCCCTGCATGGCGATCAAGCCCGCCACGTCCGTCGAAACCGTTTTCCCGTATCTCGGCCGGCTCTTCATGGTCCTTGTCATGATGGTGGAGCCCGGCTTCGGCGGTCAGAGATTCATGCCGGAGATGCTCGATAAGGTGCGCGTCCTCAAGAAAAAGAAACCGGATCTGCTGGTGCAGGTGGACGGCGGGGTCAATGAAAAGACCGCCGCGCAGGCCGCGCGCGCGGGCGTGGACGTCTGCGTAGCCGGGACAAGCGTGTTCGGCGCGCCGGACGCGGCCGCCGCGATCCGCGCGCTGAAGGCGGCGGGCGGAGAGGAACCGGGATGACGGCGCGCTGGATGACGTGCGGCGTGAATCTGGAGCGGGAAAAGGAACCCTCGCTGCGCGGGGAGATCGTCGCCCTGCCGGCGCCCGGGGGCCTGCCGGCCCCGCGGACGTTCGCGCCGCTGAGGAAAAAGAAGCCGGGCCGCGCCAGGATCCTCGGCGCGGCGGAGGAGGCGGGCATCGTGGACGAGCTGGACGGCGAACCGCTCGCCCGGAAGCTCTCGCGCTACGCGGCCCGGAAGACGCGGGTGCTGGCGGCCGTGTGCTTCGACGACGACCCGCTTGCGACGGGCGAACAGGCGGTCCTGCGCGAAAATACGGCGCAGGTCCTTGCCGGCCTGGAACTCGCGGCGGCGGCCTGCGGCGCGGCGGAACGGAAAATCGCGGCGGCTTCGCGCCGGGAGGTCCGCCGGATGCGGGGCGCCTGCCCCGGCGTCGGCTTCTGGGCCGCGGGGGACCGCTACCCCGCGCTCGCGGTCCTGCGGCTCAGGCACGGCGCCGAAAGGGCCGGGACCATCGGGGCGCAGGCGTGCGCGGCGCTCGCCGAGGCGGCGAAGGGACGGGCACAGTGCGAAACCGTGGTCACGGTGGCGGGCGACGGGGTTTCCCGCTGGATGAACTGCCGCGTCCGCCTCGGGACGCCGGTCGGCAGCGTGCTTCAGGCCGGCGTCCCGGACGAAAACCCTGCCGTCGTCGCCGTGGAGTCCGCCGTGAACGGAAGGGCCGTGACGGACCTGTCCGAGCCGGTCGGCGTGCTGACCCGCTGCGTCCTCGCGTTCCGGAAACTCCCGCGGCGGCGCGCGCTGCCGTGCGTCGGGTGCGGGCGGTGCGCGCGCGCCTGCCCGCGCGGCATCGTCCCGTGGATGATCCTGCGGCAGCTGGAATCCGGCGCGCCGGACCCGGTTTTTCTGCTGGGCGTCGAGCGCTGCATCCGGTGCGGCGCCTGCGGCGCGGCCTGCCCGTCCGGGATCGGCCTGGCCGCCGTCGTCGCGCGCGCAGAAGCCGTCAAGGAAGGCGGTGCGGCGCCATGCCGCTGACGAAGGCCGCCGCACCGTTCGTCCGGGGAGGACTCACCGTCGCCGGGATGATGCGGAACGCCGCGCTCGCGCTGCTTGCGCTGCTGGTGCTCCCCGTCGTTCACTACGGCCCGCGGCCGCTTCTGCTTGCGGGCGCCTCGGTGCTGACGTGTTTCGCGTGCCGCGTCCTCGTCTGCCTGGTCCGCCGGACAAGCGTTTCGTTTTCGGAATTCTCGGTTCTCGTCACGGGCCTGAGCGTGCCGATGCTGCTGCCGCTGAACGCGCCGGTCTGGCTGCCGTGCGCCGCCTCCGCGTTCGCGGTGCTGGCCGCAAGGGAACCGTTCGGCCCGTTCGGGCGGAACCCGTTCAATCCGTCCGCCGCGGGCGTGGCCTTCGCCGCCCTGTGCTGGCCGCAGCGGGTGTTCTCCTATTTCGACCCGTCCCGGCCGTACGGGTTCCCGCTGTTCGGCCGGGCCGCATACCGCGCCGCGCAGTCCCCGGCGGCGGTGCTCAAGGAGGGCCTCAAACCGGACATTCTGCCGCTCGATCTGCTTTGGGGCCGGACTCCCGGCCCGCTCGGCACGACCGCGATCCTCGTCGTCGGCGCGTGCGGGCTGTTCCTGTTCCTCACCCGCACGGCCAAATGGGAGATCACCGCCGGCTTTCTCGGCGCGGCGGCGCTGATCGCGGCGCTGTACCCGCGCATCCTGTGCAGCCCGGCTACCTCCGTCAAATACGAGCTTTTGTCCGGATCGCTGCTGTTCGGGGCGGTTTTTCTGGCGACGGACCCGGTCACGTCCCCGCGCACGTTTTCCGGGCGGTGCGTCTACGGCGCCTTCGCCGGGGCGCTGACCATGGCGTTCCGGTGGTTCGGGACGTACGAACAGGGCGTCTGCTTCGCGCTGCTGATCGCGAACGCGTTCGCCCCGCTGCTGGATTCCGCCGTGCTCCGGCTCCGCGGATGGGAGGGAAAAACGCATGAAGCGTAACGGCCAATTGCTGCGGGGCGCGCGCTCCATCTTCCTCAACGGCCTTTTGTTCCGGAACCCCGTTCTGGTCGGCGCGCTCGGGCTGTACCCGCTGGTTGCGGCCGCGCGGAGCGTCGGGAGCGCGGCGGCGCTTTCGCTGCTGTTTCTGCTGCTCGCGCTCCCCTGCGGGCTGATCCTGTGCTTTTTCGGGATGCTGGCGCCGCGCTGGTTCCGGCCCGGGCTCGTGCTGCTGGTTTCGGCCGCGTGCTATCCGGCGGCCGCGGCCCTCGCGGACCTTCTGCTGCCCGGTTCCGTTTCCGGCCTCGGCATGGCCGCCGGCCTGATGATCTGCAACTCCGCCGTCTATTCGCGGGCGGAGGAATACGCGCCGGAGCATGTGGCGGCCGCCGTGCTTGCGGACGCCTTCGGATGCTCGCTCGGATTCGCGGGCGTCGCGTTTCTGCTCGGCGCGCTGCGCGGCCTGTGGCTGACCGGCTCGCTTCCGGGAGCGGTTTTGCCGCCCGCCGGAAAGGGCTTCGACCTCCCGTTCGCCGGCTTTTTGATGCTCGGTTTCCTCGCGGCGCTGCTCCAGTGGCTGAACCGCAGGCGGGCCGAGCGCGCCGCCGAACGGCTGAAAAGGAGGATCCCGTAATGTTTGCGGAGATGATGGCGACGGCTCTGCTGGCCCTCGGTGCGGAAAATCTGCTGTTTGCAGGAGGATCCGGGTTCAGCCGGGCGCTTCGCAGTGCGCGGCGTCCGGCTGCGGCGGGGCGGTACGCGCTGCTCGTCGCATGGTTTTCCCTCGCTTCGGCGCTGATCGGTTTCCGTCCGCTGCCGCCGTTCGGCACGGGCGGAGAGGCCCTGCGCCCGGCCTGCTTTGCGGCAGCGGCGGCGGGGGTTTATGCCGCGACGGCCGCGCTGCTGCGCTTTCTGCTGCCGGCCCTGTACCGAAGGGTTTCCGGCCTTCTCGCGCCGGCCGCCGTCAATACGGTCGTGCTGGCCATGCCGTATGTCCGGCGCAGTTTCTCGTTCGGCCCGGCCGCTGCGGCCGGGTACGCGCTCGGAACCGGCCTGGCGTTTTACCTCGCCTCTCTTCTGCTTGCGGGCGCGGAACCGAAATGCCGGAACGCGGATATGCCGGCGGCGTTCCGGGGACTGCCCGCGGCTTTTCTATACGTCGGCATCCTGTCGATGGCGTTCGCCGGCTTCACGGGGGGGCGTGTGTTCTGATGAAAAAAAGCGATACGGTCGTACGTTTCCACGAAAGCGCGGAGGACGCGCTGTTCCGGTACGCCGTCATCCTGGCCCGGTACCGGGGAAAATGGGTGTTCTGCCGGCATCGGGCCCGGAAGACGTGGGAGGTGCCCGGCGGCCACCGGGAAGCGGGGGAGCAAATCGCCGCGGCGGCCCGCCGGGAGCTGTACGAGGAAACCGGCGCGGTCCGGTACGGACTTTCGCCGGTCTGCGCTTATTCCGTTTCGGGCTCGATCAACGCGGGAGAAGAACGCTTCGGAATGCTGTATGCCGCGCGGATCGAAGAGCTCGGGCCGCTGCCGCCGTTCGAGATCGCCGAGATCCGGCTGTTCCGGCGGGCGCGAAGCTCCTTTCTCGGCTGAAGCCGCGCCCGGGCCGGACGGGGCGGAAAACAAACGGACAGCTGTGTGTTACAGGAAATAACACACAGCTGTCCGTTTGTTCAAATCTGCCTGAAACCGCACCCGCGAAAAAGCCGGAGCTCCCGCCGCGGGGCGCCGCCCGGCCGTCAGTATTTCAGGCTGCTCACCAGGTCGTCGACCGGCTTTTTGTCCGCGACGATTCCCTTGCAGGACAGGACGGTGCTGTCCATGCGCACGACGGTATAATAGATCTCCCCGTTTTGGGCGACGTATTTATTGTAGGCCGAGGAGTCCACCGCGTCCCCGTCCCCGGCGGACGAAATTCCCTTTTTCAGCAGCGCGTACCGTTCCTGCGCGGCCGAACCGTCCGAACATTCGTAGAACACGGCCTCCGTGTCCCCGTCGTCCTTCACGGCGCGGTAGGTTTTCGCGCCGCCGGAGGTTCCCGCGTCGACCGCGGAAACCTGATATCCCAGGGCCTTGGCCTTTTGTTGAAATTCTTTTCCGGCAACGGGCGTGCGCGCGGAGCAGCCCGCGAGGAAAACGACGGCCGCAAGCGCGGCGGCGCAGAGCGCGGTTGATTTTTTCACGGCGATCCCTCCAGCGGCCCGGGCCGGCGACGGCCCGGACCTGCGATGATATCCCTTATTATAGACCGCTTTGCCCGGGTTGACAAGCCCCGTCCGGCGGCCCGGCGCGGAGTCCGCCGGACGGGGCGGAAACAGAAAAAACGGGGCGCCGGCGCGGCGGCCGGGACGTCCGCATTTCCAAAAACAACCTTGTTAAATCCTGTATAGTAAGACCGTTCCTGCGGATAATATGGTTGTAAATCACCACATAGGAGGTAAAACATTTTGAAAGCCACAGGAATTGTCAGGAGAATCGACGACTTGGGTCGTGTTGTCATACCGAAGGAAATCCGCCGCACGCTGCGCATCCGCGAAGGGGACGCCCTGGAAATTTTTACGGATTCGCAGGGGGGCGTGATCTTTAAAAAATATTCGCCCGTAGGAGAGCTTTCCACGTTTGCCTTCCAATATGTCGAGGTTCTCAACCGCACGGCGGGCCTGCCTATGTTGATTTGCGACCGGGACCATGTCGTAGCCGCCGCCGGGGTGTCCCGGAAGGAATACCTGGAGCGCAGGGTTACGCAGGAACTGGAGGAGTGCATGCAGTCGCGCCGCACGTTCATCAGCGCCGGCGGCGAAAAACTGCAGCCCGTGGAGGGGATCGAGCGCATGGCGAGCGTCGTGTGTCCGATCCTTGCTTCCAGCGACGTGACGGGCGCCGTCGTCCTGATGGAGGACGACACGCAGGGCCCGCCGGACGACACGAAGATGAAGCTGGTCCAGGTTGCGGCGGCGTTTCTCGGAAAGCAAATGGAAGAATAGCGGGAACGTTTTTCGGAATTCTCTTGCAATTTGATCTTTTATGTGTTAGAATACTCAAGGAATATTTGAGACGGGATGAAAGAGTGGGGCGACCCGCTCTTTTGTTTGTATAGCGGGGGGAAGCGTTTTGTCAGGAAAACAGAAGGAAGGCGGAATCGCGGGCGCCGTGAGGAGGCTCGCGCTTCCGTATGCCCGGCGCCTGGGTCTGTCCGTGTGGGACGTGCGCTATGAAAAAGAGGGCGGCGCCCGGTTCCTGCGCATTTTCATCGACAAGCCGGGCGGGGTCGGCATCGCGGACTGCGAGGCGCTCAGCCGCGCGGTCAGCGGTCCGCTGGACGAGCTGGACCCGATCCGCGAATCCTACTGCCTCGAGGTTTCTTCCCCCGGCCTGAACCGCCAGCTGCGGCGCGAAGAGCATTTCGCCGCGTGCCTCGGTTCCCGCGTGCGCGCAAGGCTGATCCGGCCGCTTCCGGACGGGACGCGGGAGATTGCCGGGACTCTTTCGGGATATGACGGCGGCAGCGTGACGATCGCGGCGGCGGACGGGGAGCCGGCCGTCGTGCCGCTGCGGGAGACCGCCTGGGTGAGGCTTTCGGATGACGATGAATTGGAGGAGTATGAAACAACATGAACAGCGAAATTTTTGATGCCCTGAATCTTTTGGAGCGGGAACGCGGAGTCTCCGCCGATTTTATGGCCGACCGGATCAAGAAGGCGATCGTCACGGCCTGCAAAAACAGTTACGGCAACGAGGACTGCGTGGTCGACATGGATCAGGCGAAAAAAAATTTCGAGGTGTACCTGCGCAAGACCGTCGTTGAGGACATAACCGACAAGGGAAAGGAAATCACATTGGAAGAGGCCCGCAGGCTCGACCCCGCGGCCGGCCTCGGCGACAAGGTCGGCGTGCCGCTGGACACGAAGGACTTCGGGCGCATCGCCGCCCAGACCGCGCGGAACATCATCCGCCAGGGCATCCGCGACGGCGAGCGGGACCGCATGTTCCAGGAGTTCGAAAGCAAGCACCAGGAGCTGGTCAGCGCCTTGGTCGAGCAGGTGGACCCGCGCAACGGCGCGGCGACCCTCACGATCGGCAAGGCCGAGGCCGTGCTGCCGAAATCCGAGCAGGTGCCCGGCGAGCGGCTGCGGGAGGGCGACCATATCAAGGTCTACGTCGCGGACGTCCGCGAGACGGAAAAGGGCCCGCGCGCGATGATCAGCCGGATCCATCCGGACCTGGTCAAGAGACTGTTCGAAGCGGAGGTGCCGGAGATCTACGACGGCACGGTGGAGATCAAGGCCGTGTCGCGCGAGGCGGGCTCCCGCACGAAGATCGCCGTTTTGAGCCACAATCCGGACGTCGACGCCGTCGGCTCCTGCATCGGCGCGAAGGGGATGCGCGTCAACCACATCGTCGCGGAGCTCGGCGGGGAGAAGATCGACATCGTCCAGTACAGCGACGACCCGAAAAAATTCGTCGCGTCCGCGCTTTCCCCCGCGAGCGTGCTCGACGTCGTCCCGGCGGAGGACGGCTCGCGCGCGTGCCGGGTTTCGGTTCCGGACGACCAGCTCTCGCTCGCCATCGGGAACAAAGGGCAGAACGCCCGCCTCGCCGCAAAGCTGACGGGGTGGAAGATCGACATCAAACCGCAGAGCGGATTTTACGAGGAAGATCCGGACCGGGAGACCGGGCCGCAGGAATAACGGGTTAAAAGAACGAAGGGGCGGATCGGGATGCAGAAACGAAGAATACCGCTGCGCATGTGCGCCGGGTGCGGGCTGCGAAAGCCGAAGAAGGAGCTCGTCCGGGTGGTCAGGTCGCCCGAAGGGGAGATTTCGCTGGACTTGACCGGGCGGAAGCCCGGGCGCGGCGCATACGTTTGCAGGAGCGCGGACTGCCTCAAGGCCGCCCGGAAGTCGAGGCGCCTCGAAAAAGCGTTCGCCTGCCGGATCCCGGACGAGGTCTACGCCCGCCTGGAGGAGGAACTGAGCGGGGATGGATGACAGGCTGCTTTCCCTTCTGGGCCTTGCCAGGCGCGCCGGGCGGCTCGCTCTGGGAAGCGACGCGGCGCAAAAGGCCGCGCTTTCCGGCAGATGCTCGCTGATCCTGTTTTCGTCCGACCTCTCTCCCCGCACGGCGCGCTCGGTGCGGGCGGCGGCCGGGAGAAGGAACGTGAAAACGGCCGCGCTGCGCGCGACCATGGACGAAATCGGAGCGGCCGTTGGGAAAAGGACGGGGGTGCTTGCGGTCAATGATACGGGATTTGCAAAAAAGCTGCTCGCGCTGAACGCGGAAGATTGAGGAGGAATTCATTTTATGATGATGAAGTACAGGGTACACGAGGTGGCGAAGGATCTGGACGTCCCGAATAAGGACGTGATCGGCACTTTGCAGGAATACACGGGCGAAACGAAAAAGCACATGACGGCTCTGACGGAAAACGAGCTGGACATCGTGTTCGAAAAATTCACCCAGGACCACAGCACGGACAGTCTGGACGTCTACTTTGCCGAAGCCGCAAAGCGCGAGCCGGTCGTAGAGCCCGAGAAACCGGATGTCGCGGTCCGGACGCAGCGGGCGGAACCCGCAGCGCCGCCCAAAGCCGCGCCGCATCCCGCGGCGGCCCAATCCTCCTCCGCAGCGCCGCGCAGAACGGACGGCAGAAGGCCCGAAAACCGCCCCGGGGCGCCCGCGCGCCCGGGGCAGGGCCAGAGACAGCAGCAACAGCAGCACGCCGGCCAGAGGCGCAGAACCGCCGCCGCCGGGCAGCCGGGCGCGAACCGCGGCCCCCAGGGACGCGGCGCGCCCCAGAACGGCCGTCCGGCGCGGCAGAAGCAGATGCCGCAGCGCCGCCCGCAGCAGAACAGCGTCCGGCTGGCCGGCGGCAACGCCGTCCAGCGCCCGGCGGGAAGGATCGTGGACACCCACGCGTCCCATGTGGAGCTGGACCGGTACAACGAAAAGTACGACCGCCTCGCCTCCGAAAAGGTCAGGACGAACAACGACAACATCGTCAGAAAGCAGAAGCTGACCCAGCGCAGCTCGCAGTACCGCCGCAAGCCGCGCAACGCCCGCAGGGAAACGGAGTCGGAGCGCCTGCGCCGCATCGCGATGGAGCGCAAGACGAAGCCGATCACCGTGCAGATCCCGGAGCAGATCACGGTCGGCGAGCTTGCGACCCGTCTGAAGGCGACGGCCGCGGAGGTCATCAAAAAGCTGATGGGCATGGGCGTGTTCGCGGCGGTCAACGATGTGATCGACTTCGACACCGCGTCGCTCGCCGCGATGGAGTTCCACGCCAAGGTGCAGAAGGAAGTCGTCGTCACCATCGAGGAGCAGATCATCGACGACAGCGAGGACGACGACAAGAACCTCGTCCCCCGCGCGCCGGTCGTGGTCGTCATGGGGCACGTCGACCACGGCAAGACCAGCCTGCTCGACGCGATCCGCCACACGAACGTCACCTCCACGGAGGCCGGGGGCATCACGCAGCACATCGGCGCGTACCAGGTCAAGGTCGGCGGGCGGGACGTCACGTTCCTCGACACCCCCGGCCACGAGGCCTTTACGACGATGCGCGCGCGCGGCGCCCAGGTGACGGACATCGCGGTGCTGGTCGTCGCGGCGGACGACGGCATCATGCCGCAGACCGTGGAGGCGATCCACCACGCGAAGGACGCGAAGGTTTCGATCATCGTCGCGATCAACAAGATGGATAAGCCGGGCGCAAACGCCCAGGCGGTCATGGAGCAGCTCACGAAGTACGAGCTGGTCCCCGAGGAATGGGGCGGCGACACGCCGTGCGTGCCGGTTTCCGCGGTCAAAAAGACCGGGATCAAGGAGCTGCTCGAAACGATCCTGCTCGTCACGGACCTCAAGGAGCTCAAGGCCAACCCGGACCGCGCCGCGAAGGGCACCGTGATCGAGGCGAAGCTCGACAAGGGCCGCGGGCCGGTGGCGACCGTGCTGGTGCAGAACGGCACCCTCCGCACCGGGGATATCGTGGTCGCCGGCACGACGGTCGGGCGCGTGCGCGCCATGGCGAACGAGAACGGCCGGACGATCCATTCGGCGGGGCCGAGCGTCCCGGTGGAGATCACGGGCCTGGACGACGTGCCGACGGGCGGCGACGTGTTCAACGCCGTTTCGGACGAACGCCTCGCGCGCGAGCTGGTCGAACAGCGCCGCACGGAGCAGAAGGAAGAAAAATTCAACTCCCGCACAAAAGTCACGCTCGACAACCTGTTCGACCAGATGCAGCAGGGCGAGATGAAGGAGCTGCACCTGGTCGTCAAGGCCGACGTCCAGGGTTCCGTCGAAGCCGTGTGCCAGTCGCTCGAAAAACTCTCGAACGACGAGGTCCGCGTCAACGTGATCCACAGCGGCGTCGGGGCGATCAACGAGTCGGACGTCATGCTGGCATCCGCCTCGAACGCGATCATCGTCGGCTTCAACGTGCGCCCGGACCCCGTCGCGGAGGAGAACGCGAAGCGCGACGGCGTGGAGCTGAGGCTCTACCGCGTCATTTACGACTGCATCAACGAAATCGGCGACGCGCTCAAGGGAATGCTCGCGCCGAAGTTCCGCGAGGCCGCGCTCGGCAAGGCGGAGGTCCGCCAGGTCTACCACATCAGCAGCGTCGGCACCATCGCGGGCTGCCATGTCACGACCGGGAAGGTCACGCGGGCCGCCCAGATCCGCGTCGTGCGCGACGGCATCGTCCTCGCGGAGGACAAGATCGCCTCGCTCAAGCGCTTCAAGGACGACGCGAAGGAGGTCGCCGAAGGCTTCGACTGCGGCATCGGCCTCGAAAAATACAACGACATCAAGGAAGGCGACGTGTTCGAGGCCTTCCAGATGGAGGAATACAAGGAATAGGCGCTTCTCCCCGCCGTTCGGCGGGAAAGCGCGGGCATATCTGGAGACATGCGGACCGCCTGCCGAAGATCGCACGGACGATTTCCCTTTCGGGGAATGCCGCGCGATTTTCCGGCGGTCCGCCACGGAGGAATTGCAATGGCCAGCCACAAACTGGGTCGTGTGACGGAGGATGTGAAACGGGAGCTGACGGCCGTGTTCCGCGAGCTCAAGGACCCGCGGGTGCAGGGGCTCGTCAGCATCGTGCGGGTGGAGCTGACGAGCGACCTGTCCTACTGCACGGTGTATGTCAGCGCGATGGAGGGGATGGACCGCGCGAAGGAGGCCGTCGAGGGCCTGCGTTCGGCGACCGGCTTCATCCGGCACGAGCTCGGTTCCCGCCTGCGGCTCCGGAAGGTGCCGGAGCTCCTGTTCCGGGCGACGGACTCGATCGAATACGGCGCGCACATCTCGCGGATTCTGAACGATCTGAAGGAGGAGCGCCATGATCGGAATTAAAGAGGCGGCCGCCCGGCTGCGCGGGGCCGAACGGGTGCTGATCCTGAGCCACCAGTTCCCGGACGGGGACACGCTCGGTGCGGCCGCGGCCCTGTGCCGCGGCCTGCGGCGGCTCGGGAAGCGCGCGGCGGTGCGCTGCTCCGATCCGATCGGACCGAAATACGGCTTTCTTTTCAAAGACCTGCCGGACGACGCGTTCGAGCCGGATTTCGTCGCCGCGGTGGATATTGCGGACAAGCGCCTGCTCGGCGAACCGCTTTTGTCGCGGTGGGGCGGCCGGGTGGACCTTTCGGTCGACCACCATCCCTCGAATTCGCTGTTCGCCGCCGAAAACTGCGTGGACCCGAAGGCCGCCGCGACCTGCGAGATCATCTTCGATCTCTTGAAAGAGCTCGGCGTTCCGATCGGGCCGGATCTCGCCGCGCCGCTCTACACGGGCATCACGACGGACACCGGATGCTTCAAGTACACGAACGTGACGCCCCGCACCTACCGCATCGCGGCGGATCTCGTCGAAACCGGCATCGACGCGCCGACGATCAACCGGGAGATGTTCGACACCAAAAGCCGCGCGCGGCTCGACATGGAGCGCCGCGTGCTCGAAACCATCACCTACGACTGCGGCGGAAAAACCGCGCTGATCGTCATTTCGCAGCGGATGATCCGGGATGCCGGCGCGGGCGAGGACGACCTCGACGGGCTCGCGACGATCCCGCGCGGCATCGAGGGGGTCCTGATCGGCGTGACGCTGCGCGAAAAGAAGGACGGCGCGTGGAAGGTTTCTCTGCGCGCCCGTCCCCCGGCGGACGCCTCCGAAATCTGCAGCCGGTTCGGCGGCGGCGGCCACAGAGGGGCGGCGGGCTGCACGCTTTCCGTGCCGCTCGCCGACGCGAAGGAGCAGATGCTCCGGGCCGTGCGGGAGTACCTGGGGACCTGCGGATAAACGGCGTCCGCCGCCGTCCGCCCGCTTTGAAAAAGGAGGAATTCCGATGCTGAGGGAAATCGAAAACCGGAGAAGCATCCGCAAATACCTGGACCGGCCCGTGCCGGACGCCGCGCTGGAGCAGATGCTCCAAAGCGCGCGGCTCGCGCCTTCCGGAAGCAATACGCAGCCGTGGCGGTTCATTGTCGTCCGCTCCCCCGAGACAAGGGAGCGCATCAGCCGGGTGGTGCACAATCAGCGGTGGATGCTTTCCGCACCCGTGTTCATCGTCTGCGTCGCGGATGTCCGCAGCAGGATCGGAGGGGGGCCGGAGATCGCGCTGGATGAAAACAGCCCGGAAAACAGCCTCAAGCAGATCATCCGGGACACCGCCATCGCGGTCGAGCATCTGGTCCTGGAGGCCCAGGCGCAGGGGCTGGCCACCTGCTGGACGGGATGGTTCGAGCAGAAAGACATCCGCCCGATCCTGAACATTCCGGAAGACAAGTACGTCTGCTGCGTCCTGACGGTCGGGTACGCCGATGAAAAACCCGCTCCGCGCCCGAGAAAACCGCTCGAAGAGCTCGTCCGTTACGAGACGTGGTAGGCGGGGACGACCGGGCTTCTTTTGAAATCTTCTGACAATGGGGTGGGAGTTTGAACGGCGTCCTCGTTCTGGACAAGCCCGCGGGCTTTACGTCGTTCGACGCCGTCGCCGTGCTGCGGCGCCTGACGGGGGAAAGAAAGATCGGCCATACGGGCACGCTGGATCCGATGGCGACGGGCGTGCTGCCGCTGCTGCTCGGCCGCGCGACGCGCGCGAGCGCCCTGCTGCCGGACACGGACAAGGCGTACGAGGCCGGCTTCCACCTCGGATACGCGACGGACACGCAGGACGCGACGGGCAAAACGACCGCCCGCGGCGGCCGGCGGGCGTCGCGCGCCGAGGTGGAGGCGGCGCTCGGGAAATTCCGGGGCGAGATCCTCCAGACCCCGCCGATGTTTTCCGCCCTGCACGTCGGCGGGAAGCGGCTGTACGACCTTGCCCGGAAGGGCGTCGAGGTCGAGCGGCAGCCCCGCCCGGTGAACGTGTACCGGCTCGCGCTCCTCGCGTTCGACGAGGCCGCCCAGACCGGGACGCTCGGGATTTCGTGCTCGAAGGGGACCTATATCCGCACGATCTGCGCGGACCTCGGCGAAGCCCTCGGCACCTGCGGGGTGATGAGCGCGCTGCGCCGCACGCGCGCCTCCGGCTTTGCGCTCGCCGACTGCGTCACGGTGGATGCGGCGCGGGAGCTCGCCGCGGCGGGCCGCCTTTTTGAGCGCGTGCTGCCGGTCGAAACGCTGTTTGCCGCGCGGCCGGCGCTTTCGGTTTCCGCGGCGCAGGCCGCGCGCTTTTCGAACGGCGGCGCGCTCGACGCCGCGCGCACGGCGCTGGCCGGGGAAAAGGCGCGGGAAGGGGACGTCTTCCGCGTCCGCGCGCCGGACGGGGCGTTTCTGGGCCTGGGCCGGGTGCGGGACGGCCGGCTCTGCGTCCTGCGGCTGTTCGGTCCGGAAATAAATCATGGATAAAGGAATCTTTTGACTATGGAAGTTTTTTACACCCTGGAACCCTCCGCGGGCGAAAGCGCCGTCGCGCTCGGAAATTTCGACGGCATCCATATCGGGCACCGGAGGGTGATCTCCCTTGCGGTGCGGGCGGCGGACCGCGGCCTGATCCCGACGGTGCTGACGTTTGCGGAAAACCCGCTCGCGGACCTCGGCGGCAAACCGGGGGGCCGCCTCCTGCCGGAAGAGGAGAAGATCCGCCTGATCGAATCGCTCGGCGTGCGGCGGCTCTACATCCTCCGCTTCCGCGAAATCAAGGACCTTTCGGCCGCGGAATTCGTCGACCGGGTCCTGGTCGGCACCCTGCGGGCGAAGGAAGCCTGCTGCGGCTTCAACTTCACCTTCGGCAGGGGCGGAAAGGCGGACAGCCGCGCGCTCTGCGGGCTCTGCGCCGCGCGCGGCGTCGGGGTTTCGGTCGCGCCGGCCGTGCTGACGGACGGCGCGCCGGTCAGCTCGACCAGGATCCGGAAGCTGATCGAGGCCGGGCGCGTGGACGAGGCGGCCCGGATGCTCGGCGGGCCGTTCGGCTACCGCTCGCCGGTCCTGCGCGGCCGGCGGCTCGGGCACAGGCTCGGCACGCCGACGGCGAACCAGGCGCTGCCGGCGGGGTTTGTCGTGCCGAAGTTCGGCGTTTACGCCTCCTCTGTCGAAATCGAGGGCCGGACGTACTTCGGGGTGACGAACGTGGGCGTCAAGCCGACGGTCGGCGCCGAAGCGCCGGACCTGGAAACCTGGATGCCCGACTACCGCGGCGGCGATCTCTACGGCCGCGTCGTCGCGGTCAGGCTGCTCAAATTCCTGCGCCCGGAGCGCAGGTTTTCGGGGCTGGAGGAGCTGAAAAAAGCGATTCTGCACGACGGCGCGCAGGCCAGGGAGTTTTTCAATGCGGAAGCGGAATAAATTTTGATTTACAAATTTATTTCGCTGTGATATAATATGGTTCATCTTCGGAGCCCCTTTCCCGGAGCGGGGGGAACGCCCCGACGGGGATTTCACCGGCCCTGTTCTGAGATTGCGGGCATCAAAATTAAAAAAGGTGGAGAAGCTATGCTCAAGGAAGAAAAGACCGAGGTCATCAAGCAGTATGCGCTGCACGAAGGGGACACCGGTTCGCCGGAAGTCCAGATCGCCATTCTCACCACGCGGATCAACGCGCTGACCGAGCATCTCAAAGCGCACAAAAAGGACCATCATTCCCGGAGAGGCCTTTTAAAGATGGTCGGACAGCGCAGAAACATGCTCAATTATCTGCAAAGAAGCGACATCGGGCGCTACCGCGCCATCATCGAAAAACTCGGCATCCGCAAATAATGGGGAAACTTGGGGCAGGCGGTCAGTTGGGACCGCCTGCCCCTGGGCTTTTTGATACGTTGCGCCGGGCGGCGCTGGCGAGGAAATTCAGCGGTGAAACGGACGCCCCCCGCCCGGGCCGCCGGTTTGACCGCTCAATCAGCCCGCCATGCGGCCCGGGGCACGACGGAGGGTTGAAAAGATGTTTGAAAACTTCAAGGTTTACAAGACGGAGCTTGCGGGCAGGCCGCTGGTGATCGAAACCGGCAAAATGGCGCAGCTCGCGAACGGCGAATGCCTGGTGCGCTACGGCGAAACGGCGGTGCACGTCGCCGCGACGGCTTCGGCAAAACCCCGCGAGGGCGTGGATTTTTTCCCGCTCTCCGTCGATTTTGAGGAGAAGCTCTACTCCGTCGGCCGCATCCCCGGCTCCTACCTCAAGCGCGAGGGCCGACCGACCGACAAGGCGATCCTGACTTCCCGCATGATCGACCGCTCGATCCGCCCGCTGTTCCCGAAGGACATGCGCAACGACGTTTCCGTCGTCTGCACCGTGATGAGCGTCGACCGCGACTGCCAGCCGGAGGTCGCGGCGATGATCGGCGCCTCGATCGCGCTGAGCATTTCCGACATCCCGTGGCACGGACCGATCTCCGGCGTTTCCGTCGGCTATGCGGACGGGCAGTTTGTCGTCAACCCGACGGGCGAGCAGCGGCGGAAATCCAAAATGGCCGTGACGGCGGCCTCGACCGCGGACCGCATCGTGATGATCGAGGCGGGCGCCCAGGAGATCCCGGATGACGTGATGTACGCCGGCATCATGGAGGGACACAAGGCGAACCGGCAGGTCGTCGCGTTCATCGACTCCATCGCCTCGGAGATCGGAAAGCCGAAGTTTTCCTACCCGAGCGACCAGCCGGACGGGGAGATGATCGAAGCCGTTCGGGATTTTGCGATCGACGACATCCGCGCCGCGCTCGACACCGACGACAAGAACGTCCGCGACGAACGGATGCAGCCCATTTATGAAAAAGTGCATGAAAAATTCGACCCGGTCTACCCCGACGAGCCCGAAAAGATCGACGACTGCCTCTACAAGGCGCAGAAATATGTGGTGCGCCGCTGGCTTTTGGACGAACGGAAGCGCGTGGACGGGCGGAAGATGGACGAAGTCCGCCCGCTCGCCGCGGAGGTCGGGCTGCTGCCGCGCGCCCACGGTTCCGGCCTGTTCACCCGCGGGCAGACCCAGGTGCTGTCCGTCGTGACGCTCGGTCCGGTCAGCGACGGGCAGACGTTCGACAGCATCGACGAGCAGGAGACGAAACGCTATATCCACCAGTACAACATGCCGTCCTACTCCACCGGGGAGACGAGGCCGAACCGCGGCCCCGGCCGGCGCGAGATCGGGCACGGCGCGCTCGCCGAGCGCGCGCTCGCCCCGGTGATTCCCGGCGTGGACGAATTCCCGTATGCGATCCGCGTGGTTTCCGAGGTCCTCTCCTCGAACGGTTCGACTTCCCAGGCTTCCGTCTGCGCTTCCTCGCTGGCGCTGATGGACGCGGGCGTGCCGATCAAGGCGCCGGTCGCGGGCATTTCCTGCGGCCTGATCACCGAGGGCAAGCGCTGGATGACGATGGTGGACATTCAGGGAGTGGAGGATTTCTTCGGCGACATGGACTTCAAGGTGGCCGGCACGCACGCCGGAATCACGGCGATCCAGATGGACCTCAAGATCCGCGGGCTGGCGCCGGACATGATCCGCGAGGCGCTTGACAAGACGCACCGGGCGCGGGACAGGATCATCGACGACGTGATGCTCGGGGCGATCCGGAAGCCGCGGGGGGAGCTTTCGGCCTATGCGCCGAAGATGCTTTCGATCGCGATCCCGACGGAGAAGATCCGCGAGGTGATCGGTTCGGGCGGAAAGGTCATCCAGAAGATCTGCAGGGAATGCGACGTCAAAGCCGACGTGGAGGAGGACGGCCGCGTTTACGTTTCCGGCGTGGACCTCGCAAACTGCAAGCGCGCGATCGGCATCATCGACACGATCGCGAACGACCCGGAGCCGGGCGCCATTTACAACGGCAGGGTGACCCGCCTGATGGACTTCGGCGCGTTTGTGGAAATCGCCCCGGGCAAAGAGGGGCTCGTCCATATTTCCCAGCTCGACGTCCGGCGCGTCAACCGGGTGACGGACGTCGTGAACGTCGGCGACACGGTCATGGTCAAGGTCCTGAACATCGACGGCAAGGGCCGGCTGAATCTTTCCCGCAGGGACGCCCTGATCGAGGTCGAAGGCCTTACCCCCGAAAATGTGGTTCCGGTCGAGCGGCCGGTCCGCAGGCCCCGCCGCGAAGAGCGCGGAAAACCGGGCCTCAGCCGCCCGGGATCCGCCCGGTAACCGTCGGCCGCACAAAAAGCGCAGGCCGTCTTTCGGCCGCGCTTTTTTATTTGGCCGCCGCCAGGCTTTTCTGGTTCATATCCCGGAATTCCCGCAGCAGAATCTTTACGATTTCCTCCTGGTTCACCGTCAGCCCGTCGATCTGCAAGAGCTTCCGGTTTTCCAGCCCCAGGATATAATCGGCGGAAACCCCGTAAAGGATGGACAGTTTGACCAGGACTTCCAGCGAAGGCGTCTTGATGTTGTTTTCATAGCCGCTGATGGTGGTTTTGGAAAGGTTCAGCCTTTTTGCTACCTGCGTTTGGGTCAGATTTTTGCCTTCCCGCAGCTCACGGAGACGATAGCCAAAATCGAAAATCATATAATCAGCTCCCTGCCTTGAGTTTACTCGATTCCTGTTCACCTACAGAGTACAATCTTAAGGATTTGTTCGCCAAAAATAAATAGGACGCAATCAGCGTTTCCAAAAGGGCGAGAATCATTCCACGGGGCAGGAACAAACAGGGCAATTTTGGCGGCCGGCCTGTTCCTTCGCGGCCGGTTTTATGTTATAATAATACGAATTAAAGCGGAGGGGAAACGGAAAATGTCGGCCATCACACAGGCGAAACGGATCGTCGTAAAGGTTGGGACTTCGACGCTGACCTACGAAAACGGAAAACTGAATCTGCGCAGGACCGAGCGCCTGTGCAAAGTTTTGAGCGACCTCCAGAATTCGGGCAGGGAGATCGTTCTGGTGACCAGCGGCGCGATCGGCGTCGGGGCCGGCAAGCTCGGCCTGCGCGAACGCCCGAAGGAAACCGAAAAGCGCCAGGCGGTCGCCGCGGTCGGCCAGTGCGAGCTGATGTTCATCTACGACAAGTTCTTCGGCGAATACAACCGCACCGTCGCCCAGATTCTTCTGACAAGCGACGTCCTGACGGAAGAACACGCCCGCCAAAACACGCAGAACACGTTCGCCGAGCTGATCGGCATGGACATCATCCCGATCGTCAATGAAAACGACACGGTGGTCGTCGACGAGCTGGTCGGCTGCCAGATCGGCGACAACGACACGCTTTCCGCGGTCGTCGCCAAGCTGATCGAAGCGGATCTTCTGCTGATCCTGACCGACATCGACGGCCTGTACGACCGAAACCCGTCCGCCGACGCGGCCGCGAAGCGGATCCCCTATGTGCGCGAGGTGACCGACAGGGTGCGGGAGCTTGCGGGCGGCGCCGGCTCCCGCCGGGGAACCGGCGGGATGCGCACGAAGGTGGAGGCGGCCGCGGCCGTCAACGCGGCGGGCATCGCCTGCTGCGTGATGAGCGGCGCGGTGCCGGAAAAATTGTACGACCTCTTCGAGGGAACGCAAATTGGGACAGTTTTCGGCGGGAAAAAGGATTAGGATAGAGGATGGAATCGGTGGAGTTCCGGCGGCCGTTTGAAAAGCGGAGGAGAAAAAGATGACTGTTTTGGAGGAAATGGGCGGAAAAGCGAAAGCGGCCGCCCGAACGCTCTCGGCGCCCGGGGTCCGGAAGGACGCGGCGCTTCTCGGAATCGCCGACGCGCTCCGCGAAGCCTCCGGCGAGATCCTCGCCGCGAACGCGCGGGACCTGGAGGCGGCGCGGCGCGCCGGAACGAGCGCGCCGCTGCTCGACCGGCTCGCGCTCAGCGAGGAGCGGATCCGCTCCATGGCGCGGGGCGTGCGCGGCGTGGCGGCCCAGGAGGACCCCGTCGGGCAGGTGATCTCCGGCTCCGTGCGGCCGAACGGCCTGAAGATCGAACGGGTGCGGGTCCCGATCGGCGTGGTCGGCATGATCTACGAAGCGCGGCCGAACGTGACCAGCGATGCGGCGGCGCTCTGCCTCAAGGCCGGCAACGCGGTGATCCTGCGCGGCGGAAAAGAAGCCCTGCGGTCCAACCGGGCGATCGTCGGGGCCATGCGCGGCGCGCTTGTACGGACGGGCCTGAGCGGGGACTGCGTGCAGCTCGTCGAGGACCCCTCGCGGGAATCCGCCCGCGAGATGATGCGCATGACCGGCCTGATCGACGTGCTGATCCCGCGCGGCGGGCGGGGCCTGATCCGTTCGGTCGTCGAAAACGCGCGCGTGCCGGTCATCGAGACCGGCGCGGGGAACTGCCACGTCTATGTGGACGAGACGGCGGACGTCGGCATGGCGGCGGACATCGTCTTCAACGCGAAGACCTCCCGGCCCTCCGTCTGCAACGCGATCGAAACGGTCCTGGTGCACCGGGACATCGCGGAGCGCGCGCTGCCGGCGATCAAGCGCCGCCTCGACGAGAAAAACGTGGAGATCCGCGGCTGCGACCGCACGCGGGCGATCCTCGGGGACTGCGTCGTCCCCGCGAAGGAGGAGGACTGGGCGGAGGAATACCTCGACTACATCCTCGCGGTCAAAGTGGTGGACAGCCTGGACGAGGCGCTCGCGCACATCGCGGCCTACTCGACCGGGCACAGCGAGGCGATCGTGACGGGCAGCTACGAAAACGCGCGGCGCTTTACCGCGCTGGTGGATTCGGCGGCCGTCTACGTCAACGCGTCCACGCGCTTTACGGACGGCGGGGAATTCGGTCTCGGGGCGGAGATCGGAATCTCCACCCAGAAGCTGCACGCGCGCGGGCCGATGGGCGTTTCGGCCCTGACCTCGTCCAAATTCATCGTCACGGGCAACGGACAGATCCGTTAGAAAGCGGGGAAAAACATGAGCGGAAACGGCGGAAAAACGGAACCGGATTCCTTTTCGGCGGATTACCGCGGCGCCTTTTCCCCGGGCGGGGACCGAAAGCGGAAGGGCGGGTCCGGGCCGCGCGGGAACGGGTCGGCGTCCCCCGGCGCGGCCGCCGGGAGCGGCCCGCTCCGCGCCCGGGAGGACGAGGACCGCGACGCGCCGGACGACGAAACGGAGATCGACGATTTTCTGCCCCGGGAGGACGTTCGGGACGACGAGAGCCTGCTGAAAAAGTGGGACGACGGCATGGAGGACCCCCCCGCCGCGCCGGAAGAACCGGCGCGGCGGAAACGCGGCGGGCGGCACCGGTACGGGATCCTCGCGGGTTCGCTTGTCCTCCTTCTGGCGCTGGTCGGGGTGGCGTACCTCGCGACGGCGGTCGGGACGAAGATCCACGCCGCCCTGACGGACGACACCGAGCTGCGCGCGTACGACGCGTTCCTGACGGTCGTCGTCGCCCAGGACCCGCAGCCGTTCGCCTCGCCGGACAAAGCCGACCCCGATTTCGTGCTGAACGCGTCGCTCTGGCAGACCATGACGGGCGAAGGCGCGGAAACTTACACCGATTACGACGAAACGGGGCGGACGATCGTGCCGCTCGGCGACGTGGTGGACGCCTGCCGCGACCTGTTCGGGCCGGACTGCCGGCTCCAGCCGAAGAGCCCGGCGCAGGAGACGTTCTTCGAGTACGACGCGGCGAAGGCGCAGTTCCATGTCGCGCTGTATTCGCTGGACAGCACCTATGTGCCCTATACGGAAAGCGCCCGGCGCAGCGGCGACTCGGTGCGGCTGCGCGTCGGCTACATCCCGCCGAGCGACGACACCCGCGCGCAGTCCGGCGCTTCGTCCGCCGTTTCCGCCGTGCCCAGGCCGGTCAAGCACATGGAGTATGTGCTGAAAACGGACCCCGCCACGAAAAAGGAATATGTCTACGCCGTCGGCGCCGTTTCGGAAGGGTAGCGGAAGCGGCCGCGCAGAAGCGTGCGGGGCCGCCGGGACGGGTGGCGTCCCGGGCGGCCCCGCGGGGGCGTCCGGCGCTGGCCTGCGGGTCAGGAAATCAGGTACAGCAGGGCGAAGATCAGGGCCGTGTCCGCCTTTTCCTCGATCAGGATCAGCAGCAGGACCCAGATCAGCGTGCGCTCGTTGTCCTTGAGCAGAGAATCCAGCAGATCGCCCGCGCCCGTTTCCGGCGGCGGATCCCGTTCGGCGGAATCCGGCGGGGAGTCCGGCGGGAAATCGCGTTCCGGAACGGCGTCCGGCCCGGGCGCCCGCCCTCCCGAAGGGGAGGGCGGATTCCGCGGCGGCTGTCCGGCCGCCGCGGGGGCGGGCGGGCCGTAAGGGGAAAAGTGCGCGCGGGACTGCATTTCCCTCGCGCGCCGGATGGCGTCTTCCTGAAGGCTCTGAAAACTGCGCGGGTCGCCTCTTTGATTTCCTGGCATGGTTCACCTCATAGAAAACCGCTGCTCCGGATGACCGGAATCATCCGGACAAGCTGCATCAGCCGGATGGCTTCGTCCAGCTTTTTCTTTTTTTCCTCGTTCAGGAACGGCCGCAGCGCCCGCAGAAGCCTTGTGCTGTCGTCTTCCTGACGGAATCGGGAGATCATGGGGGCCAGCTTCATGACCAGCTTCATCGCGTCCGGGTCCGCCGGCGCGGGCCGGTTGTCCGGTTCGGGGGGAGCCGGCGATGCCGGCGGCGCGTTTTCGCTCCCGCCCAGCATGCCGGCAAGATTCTTGATTTTCTCCATGTTTTCGGGATGCTTCATAAATTCGCCGAGCATGGAGGAAAGATCATCCATCTATTTTCCTCCCTTGAATTTCCGGATCACGTCCTGCGCCTCCGGCGAATTCAGGATTTTCTCACAGGCCGCCTTGTCGGCGAGGAGCGCCTTGACCCGCTCCCGGTCCTTCGGCCCGAGCCGGCCCATCAGGGACTGGAGCAGCTTTTGTCTGTCTTCCGCGCTGTTCGGCATTTCTATCACCCCCGCATATCATCTTTATGCGATATTCCGTCATTCTAGTACCCCGCCCGAGGGGCAGGAGGTTTTCATGCGAATACTTGTGGTATCGGATACCCACCGGGACGCTTTTTCGCTGCGCGCGGCCATTTTGAAGCAGCCGCGCGCCGAGGTCGTCATCCATCTGGGGGACGGCGAAGAGGAGGCCGTTGAAGCGAAAAACAGCTTTCCGGACAAAATGTTCCTGATGGTCCGCGGAAACTGCGACTGGGGCAGCACGCTGCCCCCCGAAGGGACGGCCCGGCTCTGCGGCAAAAATATTTTCTATACACACGGCTATACTTATCATGTAAAGTACGGCATGTATGAAATCATTTCCGCGGCGCGCGACCGCAGGGCGGACATCCTGCTGTTCGGCCATACGCACGAGGCGATGACCGCGTTCCGCGACGGGCTGTATCTGATGAATCCCGGCTCGCTGTGCGGAAGCGGGGGAACCTACGGAATCCTGGACATCACCCCCGCCGGCGTCGTGACGAATATCCTCAGGGTTTGATTTCATTCGCATTCTTTCCAGACTATGCCGAATCTGACAGAAAGGAACCTGGACGATGAACACCGAATATGAAAGATGGCTCAACACCGAACTGGACGACCCGGACCTGACCGAGGAGCTTCGGCGGATCCGGAACAAGCCGGAGGAAATCAGCGACCGGTTTTACCGGGACCTTGCGTTCGGGACCGGGGGGCTGCGCGGCGTGATCGGCGCCGGGACCAACCGGATGAACGTCTACACCGTGCGCCGGGCGACGCAGGGGCTGGCGAATTACCTTCTCAAAAAGGGCGGGCATCCGTCCGTCGCGATCGCGCACGACAGCCGGATCAAGTCCGACCTGTTCGCGCGCGAGGCCGCGGCCGTGCTCGCGGCGAACGGCGTGAAGGCGCATATCTACCCCCGCCTTTCGCCGACGCCGACCCTTTCCTGGGCGGTCCGGTACCTGCGCTGCGACGCGGGCATCTGCGTGACCGCAAGCCACAACCCGGCGAAATACAACGGGTACAAAGTCTACGGCGACGACGGCTGCCAGATCACGCTGCGGATGGCGGACGACGTCCTTGCGGAGATCGAAAAGCTGGACGTGCTCGAAGGCGCGAAGCGGATGGACTATGAGGAGGGGGTCCGGCGCGGCCTGATCGTGCCGATCCCGGACGAGGTGACCGACCGCTTCCTCGACGAGGTGTTCGGGCAGCGGGCGTTCGACGAGCCCTGCGCCGGGCTGAAGGTCGTGTACACGCCGCTCAACGGGACCGGCCTCGACTGCGTGACGCGGATCCTCAAAAGGATCGGCGTCGGCGAGGTGACGGTCGTGCCGGAGCAGAAGAACCCGGACGGCAACTTCCCCACCTGCCCGTACCCGAACCCGGAGATCCGCGAGGCGCTGCAGAAGGGGCTGGACCTGTGCGAAACGGTGAAGCCGGACCTGCTGCTCGCGACGGACCCGGACTGCGACCGCTGCGGCATCGCGGTGAGGAACCGGAACGGGGACTACGTCCTGATGAGCGGCAACGAGGTCGGCGTGCTGCTGCTGGACTTCGTCGCGAAAAAGCGCCGTGAAAACGGCACGATGCCGAAGGACCCCGTGGCGGTCACGACGATCGTCAGCACCGACATGACGGCGCCCGTCGCCAGGGCGCACGGCATCGGCCTGCGCCGCGTGCTGACCGGCTTCAAATATATCGGCGACCAGATCACGAAGCTCGAACGCGAGGGCGGCGCCGGGCGCTATGTGTTCGGGTTCGAGGAAAGCTACGGGTACCTTTCCGGCGGCTATGTGCGCGACAAGGACGCGGTGGACGCGAGCATGCTGATCTGCCAGATGGCCTTCGCCTGCAAGAAAAAGAACATGACGCTCGTCGACGCGATGGACGCCCTGTACCGGAAGTACGGGTATTATGAAAACGCGCTGATGAACTTCGGCTTCGAGGGCGAGAACGGCATGATCCGGATGAAAAACATCATGGATTCGCTGCGGAATGAAAAGCCCGCGAAGATCGCGGGCAGCGCCGTCGCGGGCTGGAGCGATTACGAGGCCGGCGTGCACAGCGACGGCGGGCCGACCGGCCTGCCGAAGTCGAACGTGCTGGAATACCGCCTCGAAGGCGGCGGCAAGGTGATCGTGCGGCCGAGCGGCACCGAACCGAAGATCAAGGTCTACCTGTCCGGGCGCGCCCGGACGAAGGCGGATTCGCTCGCGGAAATTGAAAAGCTCCGCGCCGCCGTCCCCGGCCTGCTCGGGATCGGGCAGAACTGAGAAAGCGAAACGGACAAAACGCGGGCCGCCCGGCACTGACCATGCCGGGCGGCCCCCTTTTGCCGACGGCCGCCGCTTTCCCGGGCGGCCGGCCATTGGGTCCTCTTTGATCCGCTTCTCACGTCGCTTTGCACCCGACCGGTTCCAAACCGGGTCCGGCGCCGCCGGCGCGCGGGGCAGCGTGTTGATTATGGGGATAAACAACCCCCCGCGCACAGGGCACAAAAAGAGCGCCGGTACGGAATTTTTCATCCCATACACCGGCGCCCGTGAAAAGCAGGATCATTTTTTCGCCCCGCTTCTCCCCCCTCTGTACAAAAAAGGGGAAAAGAGGTATAATAATTCCGCAATGCGCGGTTTCAACCGCTGTGTATGGAGGGCCTTTCTCCGTATGCAGGGGGCGGGGTGGTTGCCACACCCTGTCCCTGCTTTGCACTTTTTTATTGTGCCTTGCAGATCTTATTATAAACCTGTATTTTCCAAAATTCAACTCTTTTGGATATTTTATGGCCACGCTCAAGGAACGCGACTTCAGAAATTGGGAGTCCCCCGGAACCGTCCCGCTCGACGGAACTGAACTTTTCCCGCGTTCATTGGAGCGGGCCGCGGGGGCGGCCCCAGCCCCGCGCGGGGCAGCGTTTGCCACGCTCAGGCCGTGCTCAAAGTCTGTTTTGGGCCGACGGCCCGGTGCCCCTTAACTGCTATATTTTTCTTTTTATCCTTTTTATCCTTTTTGTCCTTAGGCCGGACGGGCCCGTACTTTCGGTTCCGTCCGAAAGTACGCAAAGTACGGGTAGGGGGGATTTACGTTTTCGATCATGCCAGAGCCGAGCGCGCCCGAAGCGAAAGAAAATCCCGAAATAAGAGCATACCGAAAGTCGCGGGTGCCGTAGGCGAGTCCGGACCGGACGGTCCCCCTAGCACCCCTCGGGAGCCGTCATGTAGCTTTCGGGTACCGATTCATCAAGTGCTTTTCATTGCGGCGGGGGTCCCGGAATTTTAAAGGGTGCGTCTAAAATAGGCAAACGTTTGTCAGGAAGCGATGTGTTCCCGTTACAAAGCTATTCGATACTCTGAATCCCTTTTTAAAAGCACTCGCCAAAACTTCCGAGCCCCCATCGTCCATGGGGAGCGGGTGACTGATCGAGCGTTCCGGGGTTGATGACAGGTACCGGGGGGCGTCGGGGGGAGCGGTTAGATGACCCTCCCGTCGGGAGTTGAAAGCTCCCCCCGGGTGCATGGCACCTTTCGCGCCTACGGCGGCCACAACTTGAGCCGAGTGTAATGCCAAAATATTTTTCGACGCACCGGGGACGTCCAACCGTCGATGCGGCGGCACGCTGCCCCACGCGGCCTGAGCGCGACCTGAATAAAAATAAGTTTTTAAAATTTGACGGAACGAGCGGGACTTTACATTTCCCCGCGCTCTGAACGGCGGGCAGGCTCGGCCTGCCGGACCACGCCGGCGGGGACTCCCCGCTCGATCCTGTAACGCGGGCGGGCCTTGACCTCCGAATAGATCTTGCCGAGGTAGATCCCGGCGACGCCGAGACAGAGCAGAAGAAGCCCGCCGAGCAGCCAGAGCGACCAGAACGCCGCGATCCATCCGGACCACCCGGCCGCGAAATGGGCGATCCCCGCCCAGACCGTTCCGACAAGGCCGGCGCCGAACGCCAGAACGCCGAGGTTCAGGATGATCTTCAGCGGCCTTGTGCTGAACGACGTGATGCCGTCGACCGCGAACGCGATCATCTTTTTGAGCGGGTACTTCGACTCGCCCGCGAAGCGCTCGTGCCGGTCGTAACAGACGACGTCCGAGCGGTAGCCGATCAGCGGGACCAGCCCGCGCAGGAACAGGTTCACCTCCCGGTACTCCGAAAGCGCGTCGAGCGCGCGCCGGCTCATCAGACGGTAATCCGCGTGGTTGCAGACGAGATCCACGCCGAGCAGGGCCATGAACCGGTAGAACCCGAGCGCCGTCAGGCGCTTGAACGCCGTGTCGGTGTCCCGCTTCCGGCGAACGCCGTACACAATGTCGCAGCCCTCGTTGTATTTTTTGACGAACTCGTCGAGGGCCCCGACGTCGTCCTGCAGGTCCGCGTCGAGGCTGACCGCGCAGTCCGCGTGCTCCCGCGCCGTCATCAGCCCCGCCAGAAGCGCGTTCTGGTGCCCGCGGTTGTGCGCGAGCTTGATTCCGCAGACGAGGCCGTTTTCGCCGCAGGCTTCGGAAATCAGGCGCCACGTCCCGTCCCGGCTGCCGTCGTCCACGAACAGCATCCGGCTTTCCGGAGCCGCGAGGCCGGAGGCGATCATCCCGTCCAGTTTTTCGGTGAGCCGCAGGATGGTTTCGGGCAGAACCTGCTCCTCGTTGTAGCAGGGGATCACAAGATAGACGACCGGCATTTTCAGTTCCCTCCCAGATTTTTTTGGTCCGGCTGGCGGGATTCCCCGCCGGCGGCGGGGGCTTCCGGGCCGGAGCCGGCGGGCGCGGATTCCGCGGCCGGCGCAACCCGGAAGATCTTCCGTTTTTTTCCACGTTTGCGGTCGGCCCGGCGGGTCACAAAATAATAGAACGCGAACAGCAGGACCCCGCCGCCCGACGCCGCCGCGCCGAGCGCGAGGCCGGGGGTGCGGTAGTCGAAGCGGATCTGCGAGGTCCCGGCCGGGACCCGCACCGCCATGAACCCGACGTTCACCCGCACGATCTCGGCTTTCCGTCCGTTGACCGCGGCGCTCCAGCCGCCTTCCCACGGAACGCTGAAGAACACGAGCCGGCTTTTGTCCGCCGTGATCCCGGCGGAAAAGCCGCCGCTGTCGGTCGTAAACGAAGAGCAGGATTCGGCCGCGCGCGCGGCGCAGTCCTCAAAATACGCGCCCTTCGAGTAGTCCTGCGCCTCCGGGTTCAGGTGCTCCAGCCCCTGCGCCTGCTTCGCCGCGTCCGCGTCCTCGAGCACGACCGCCTTGAGCAGCAGCAGGTTCCGGTCGTCTTCGGCCGCGCGGTCGTACTCGGAGCGGGTGACGTAGCCGTCGTAGGAAAAGCCCATCGGGATGAAATGGTCGTTCCGGTAAACGTCGCAGCCGTTCTGCGTCGCGTAATAGCTCCAGCCCGGCATCGCGTCCCCGTCCCCGTCGCCGAACTTCTTGCCGGAGCCGACGGGGTCGAACAGCCAGCGGCAGCTCGTCAGCCCGCGCAGACCGTAGTATTTCACGTCCGGGCGGGACCCGACGTCCCGCTGCACGCCGATCGTCGGGTAGAACTCCATCACCGAGCCCGGAACGATGCTGTGGAACGCCTGGATCGTCGGCTTCTGCCAGTACATGGCCTGGTTGTCCATCCCGTCGTACACGTCGATCCGGCTGAAAGCGCCGGAATCCGGCAGGTCGATGTCCGCGCCCTTGTTGAGCGAATACGGGATGATCCACCGGTGCGTGTCGTCGCTCTGGGTCTTGCCGAGCGCGATGAAATAGGCCGCGTACACGACCGTGACCAGCGCCGCGCCGCCCATGCAGGCGCGCAGAAAGCGCGCGCGGTCCGCGCGGTAATACCGGAACAGGGCCGCGAGCAGCGCGAGGCTCAAAAGCGCGATCGCCACATAGGGCCAGAACCGGGTCGGGTAATCCTCCAGCCCGAAGACGGTCCTGCCGTCCGACGTTTTCTGCGGCATCAGGCCGATCGGCAGCGCGATCCCGAGCGTGATTCCGAGCGTCCACCGGATCGCCCGCCTCCAGTCGGAGCGCCGGTCGTCCTGCAGCGCGAGCACGGTCGCGAGCGAGAGCATCAGCGTCAGCATGTAGAACCACCGCGCGTAGTACGACATGTTGAAGAGCTGGAACGCGGCGTTCAGGACCGGGACAAACGCCATGAAGAACAGGATTTTGACCAGGGTTTTAAGCCAGTGCCTGCCGCGCGCCTGCAGGAACGCGAACACGCCCGTCATGCCGAAAAGCGGGAACCACGCGCCGAGCGAGGCCCACTTCGCCTCCGACTTCGGGGTAAAGTTCGGCCGCGCGGGGATGTCCGGCGGGAAGAAAAAGCATTCGAGGATATGGACGTACCGCTGGTTCCAGTCGTAGAGCAGCGCGCCCCAGCCGGACGGGGGATCGTTCACGCGCGGGTTCTGCACGGCCGCGAGGAAGGTCGGCGCCAGCAGGACGGAGGCGCACAGAAAGCCGAGGACCGCCTCGCAGCACAGCAGCAGGAAATCGCGGGCCGAAACGGTCCAGCTGCGCGTCAGCAGCCGGACGAACCAATAGATCAGCGTGAACACAACCTGTCCGACAAAGAAGTACCAGTTGACCATCGCGCAGAAGAACACCGTCAGCGCAAAGACGCCGCGGCGCCTCTTGTACATGTACTCGTCCAGCGCCCAGAGCATCAGCGGGAAAAAGACGATCGCCTCGTGGAAATGGTTGAAGAAGATGTTGTAGACGGAAAAGCCGGAAAACGCGTACAGCAGCCCGCCGAGGATGGCGTACCGCCGGTCGCGGACGTACCGTTCGAGGTAGAGGAACGCCGTGAGGGACGCGCAGCCGAATTTCAGCATCAGCAGCGGGCCCATCAGGTGCGGGACGGCCGCGCTCGGGAACGGGATCGTCAGCCAGAAGAACGGGCTGCCGAGCAGGTAGAACGTGTAGGAGCCGATGAAGTTCGCGCCGAGGTCGGTCGTCCAGCTCCACCCGAAGTTCCCGGCGCGGACCGCATCGTGGCACATCTGGTAGAACGGGACCTGCTGCACGTTGTAATCCCCGTAGAACAGGAAATAGCCGTTGTCGAACAGGATGAACGGCAGGAAGAACAAAAACGACACGGCGAGTCCGTAAAAGAACGCCCGGGCCGCATCGTCCCGCTTCCCGTTCCCCAACGTCACGCGAATCCGAGCCACTGCGCCGCCTCCCAAAACAGATTGGTTCTTATTATAGCACAACGGTTTGTTGAAACAACGAGGAAACCCGCTCAAAGGATGAATTTTTTGTATTGAAAAAATGAGAAAATCCTGTATGATGGATAAGGAAAGGCAGGGAAAACCGTTGTACCATTTTTTCGCGATGCTGTCCCGGATGAAAAACATCGGCCGCTGGGGCCTGATGCGCAACACGCGCGGGGAAAACCTGTGCGAACACAGCTTTGAAACCGCCGTCATCGCCCACGCGCTGGCCGTCCTGCGCAACGCGCGCTTCGGCGGCCGCGCCGACCCCGGCCGGGCCGCCCTGCTCGCGCTGTTCCACGACGCGCCCGAGATCATCACCGGCGACATGCCGACCCCGGTCAAATACTTCAGCCCGAAGATCCGCTCCGCCTACCGCGAGGTGGAGGCCGTCGCGCGCGAGCGGCTGCTCGGCTTTCTGCCGGAGGACCTGAAGGGGGTCTACCGCCCGCTGCTCGGGGACGATCCGGACGAGCGGGACCGGGATCTGCTGAAACTCGTCCGCGCCGCGGACAAGATCTCCGCGCTGATCAAATGCGTGGAGGAAAAGCGGATGGGGAACACCGAGTTCACCCGCGCGGAGGCTTCCCTCCGCCGGACCGTTTCGGAAATGCGCCTGCCGGAGGCGGACTGCTTTTTGCAGGAATTCCTCCCCTCGTACAGCCTGACCCTCGACGAGCAGGAATAACTTCTTTCCAGAAATTAAAAGCGACATATTCTTTTTTTGTAATCATAGGGAACGGCTTTTTTCCTATAATAATACGGTTTAAGACTATTTTCACCCGCCGCGCATTTCGGCGCGCGGCGTTCCCGGCGGGGAAACGGGACGAAAGGAAGGATGAAGTGAAACGGAAAAAACGGCACACGCTTCGGAACGTTTCGATTCTGCTCGCAAGCCTGCTGATGCTCGTCGCGGGCGTCGGCTGCGTCTATGCGGACAATCTTTTAAACCGAATCAATTATATCGCGCCGGACGGCGGATCGTCCGCCGCGACGGGTTCGCTTTTTGAAAACGGCGGAGACGGCGAAAACCAGGACGCCGGGGCCGGCGTGATCGGCGGGCTTTACCACGACGACGCCGTCACGAACATCCTGCTGCTCGGCGTGGACGATTATCAGAAGAACGACACCGGCCGCAGCGACAGCATGCTGCTCGTTTCGGTCGACACGCGGCACAAAAAGATCAAGCTGACCTCGTTTTTGCGCGACCTCTACGTCGCGATCCCGGGGATCGGGAACAACAAGCTCAACGCGGCCTACAGCCTGGCCGGCGGAAAAACGGAGGGCGCAAAATCGGTCATGAGGACCCTGGAATCGAATTTCGGGATCGACATCGACCGCTACGTCATCATCGACAACGACGCGTTCAACAAGATCATCGACCGGCTCGGCGGCGTCACCATCACCCTGACCGACGAGAAAGACCCTTCCGGCAACACCGAGGCCGATCTGATCAACCGGTATTCCGGAGACGGCGGCAGGGTGCGCACCGGGGTCAACAAGCTCAGCGGCGCGCAGGCGCATTATTACGCCCGCATCCGCGCGATCGGCGACGATTTCGGGCGCACCGAACGCCAGCGCAAGATCTTTTCCAGCGTCGTCGACTCGCTCAAGGGGGCCGGCCTTCCGACCGTTTACGGCGTTCTGGCCGACACGCTGAACCTCGTCACGACGAACATGATGAAGGCCGAGATCCTCTCGATGGCCTCGAATTCCCCGGCCTACCTCAAATATCCGATCAGCCAGACCCGGGTCCCCGCGAACGGCGAATACCACGCGGAGGACGTCCGGATCGGCAGGGACGGCGCGAAGGTTCTGGTTCCGTACCTCGACAAATGCCGCGCATCCGTCGCCTCTTTTATTTATGAAAGCGACATTCCCGACAGGGTCTACGACAACGCGGGCTGAGGGCGCGGCAGTCCTGCTCCGCGGCCTTTTTCAGAAAGGAGGACGGGGACTTTGGCGGCTCCGCTTTACGCCGCGCTGCGGGCCCACCGGAACCTCGGGCGCGCGCCGTTCCACACACCGGGGCACAAGGGCAGCCCGCTCGCCCTGCCGCAGGACCTGTGGCGGCTCGACCTGACCGAGCTTCCGGACACCGGCAGCCTGTACGACGGCGGCGGACCGATCGAGGAGGCGGAGGCGCTCGCCTCGGCGCTGTTCGGCACGGCGCGCACCTGCCTTTCCGCGGGCGGCTGCACGCTCTGCATCCAGGCGATGCTCCGTCTCGCCGCGCCGCGCGGCGGAAAGATCGTCTGCTCACGTGCCGTCCACCGCAGCGCGGTCTCCGCGATCGCGCTGCTCGGGCTGGAACCCGTCTGGGCGATGCCGGGGGACCTGATCCCCGCGGTCGCGGCCTGCCCGGACGCCGCGGCCGTCTACGTCACGAGCCCGGACTACTTCGGGCGGCTGCTCGACATCGGGGCAATCTCGGAAGTGTGCCGCAAAAAGGGCCTGCCGCTGCTGGTCGACTGCGCCCACGGCGCGCACCTGATGTTCACCGCGCCGAACCTCCACCCGCTGCGTTTCGGCGCGGCGATGACCGCCGACTCCGCGCACAAGACGCTCGGCGTGCTGACCGGCGGCGCGTGGCTGAACGTCGCGGACCCGCGCTTTTCGGCGGACGCGAAAAACGCCATGGCCCTGTTCGGCTCCACGAGCCCGTCGTTCCCGGTCCTCGCCTCGCTCGACCTGTGCCGGGAATGGATCGAAAAAAATCCGGGCGCGGTCCCCGCGCTGCAGGAGCGCGTTTCCCGGGTGCGGGCGCTCGCGCGGGCGCGCGGGATCCCGGGGCCGGGGGGAGCGACGGACCCGACGCGCCTGACGCTCGTGACGTCCCGCATCGGGCTTCGCGGGACGGACGCGGCGCGCCTGCTCCGCGAAGCGGGGGTAGAGCCCGAATACGCCGATCGCTCCGGCGTCGTCCTGATCCCGACGCCGTTCAACACGGAGCGGGACTTCCGGCGGCTGGAGGCCGCGGTCCGCCTGCTGCCGGCGGGGACGCCGCTTCCGGAGCCCCCCGCTTTTCCGCCGCTCCCGCCCGCGGCGCTGACGCCGCGCGAGGCGCTTCGCGCCGAATCCGAGAAAATCCCGCTTTCGGCGGCGGCCGGAAGGATCGCCGCGGCGGTCGCCTGCCCGTGCCCGCCGGGCATCCCGGCCGTGATGCCCGGCGAGCGGATCACCGCGGAGGCGGCGGAGTTTTTGCGCGGCTATGGCTTTTCCGGAATAAAAGTGGTAAAATAAAAACAGAATAACGATTGCCGCGGTCCGGCGCGCCGAAATTCCCGCCGGCTCCGCCGTTACGGGAGGGGTACGCATGAAACTGGTATTGGCCATCGTCGGGAGCGACGACAGCGCGATGGTTTCCGCCGCGCTGACGAAAGAGGGCTTCACCGTCACCAAACTCGCGACGACAGGCGGATTTCTGAAGGCCGGAAACACGACGTTCATCGTCGGCACCGAAGACGACAAGGTCGACCGGGTCATCTCCGTCATTTCGGCCCAGAGCCGGCGGCGCACGCAGCTGATCCCGAGCACGACCACCATGGACATCGGCGTCTATTCCGCGTTTCCCGTGGAAGTCACGGTCGGCGGCGCGACGATCTTCGTGCTGAACGTGGACCGCTTCGAAAAGGCATGAGTCTCCGGTTCGACGGATTCGAGGGCGATCCCCGGGTCAAAGAAAGCCTGTCCCTCGCGTTCGACGAGGGCCGTTTCCCCCACGCGGTGCTGCTGGAAGGCGCCCCCGGCAGCGGGACGGACGTTCTTTCGGGGATCCTGGCGCAGGCGGCCGTCTGTCTTTCGCCGGGAGAGCGCCCCTGCGGACGCTGCTCCGGCTGCCTGAAGGCGCGGGCGGGCTCCCACCCGGACATCGCGACGCTGGACGGCGACGAAAACCCGCGCGCGTTTCCGGTGGACGCGGTCCGCGCGGTCCGCGCCGGCGCCTATGTGCGGCCGAACGAGGCGCCGCGGAAGGTCTACCGGCTGCTCGGCGTGCAGAACATGTCGGAGATTTCCCAGAACGCCCTGCTGAAGATTCTGGAGGAACCGCCCGACAACGTGCTTTTCATCCTGACCGCGGTCAGCGCCGCCGCGCTGCTGCCGACCGTGCGCTCCCGGGTGCAGGTCTTTTCGCTGGGCGGGCCCTCCGGCTCCGCCGGAGATCTGCGGCAGGCCGCGGCCGTCGCCCGCGCGGTCGCCGCGCCCGCGGAGGCGGACCTGCTGTTTCTGACGGCCCCGCTCATCAGGGACCGGGACCTGCTGCGCGGCACCCTCAAGGGGCTTTCGCTGATCTTCCGCGACGCCGCCGCGCTGCGCGCGGGGGCCGGGTCCTGCCTTTCCGGCGAGCGGGAAACCGCGGCTTTGCTGGCCGGGAAACTGACGCGCAAAAGCCTGATGCGCCTTCCGGAAACGACGGAGCGGATGGAGCGGGCGCTGGAGCGGAACGCGAACGCCGCCCTGCTGGTCACGGCCCTGTGCGCCGCCCTGCGGGAAGCGGCCGGAAAATGAGAAAGCGGGAGAAAGGAGGTACCGTATGGCCGAAGTGATCGGCGTCCGGTTCAAAAACGTCGGCAAAATCTACTATTTCGACCCGTCGGGCAACGTCCTCAAAAAAGGGGACCGCGTGATCGTTGAAACCGCCCGCGGCGTCGAGTGCGGAGAGATTGCGATGGAGAACCGGCAGGTTGCCGAAGAGGATCTGGTTCAGCCGCTCAAGCCGCTGATCCGCGCCGCGACCCAGGCGGACCTGAGAAAGGTGGACGAGAACAAGAAAAAGGAAAAGACCGCCTTCGGGATCTGCCTGCGGAAAATCGCCGCCCACAAGCTGGAGATGAAGCTGGTGGACGTGGAATATACGTTCGACAATTCGAAGATCCTGTTCTACTTCACCGCGGACGGCCGCGTCGATTTCCGCGAGCTGGTCAAGGACCTGGCCTCCGTGTTCCGCACCCGGATCGAACTGCGGCAGATCGGCGTGCGCGACGAGGCGAAAATGCTCGGCGGACTCGGCATCTGCGGCCGGCCGTTCTGCTGCTCCACGTTCCTCGGCGGATTCCAGCCGGTTTCGATCAAAATGGCGAAGGAGCAGGGGCTTTCGCTCAACCCCGTCAAGATCTCCGGCATCTGCGGGCGGCTGATGTGCTGCCTGAAATACGAGCAGGAAACGTACGCGGAGCTTCTGCGCGCCGTGCCGTCCCCCAATTCCGTCGTGATGACCCCGAGGGGCCGCGGGACCGTCACGGACAACAATCTGCTTGCGGAAACCGTCCATGTCCGCCTGGATTCCGCCCCCGACGCGGCCGCGCAGACCTTCCGCGCCCGGGAGGTCCGGGTCCTGCGGGGCGGGCGCGGCTCCGCAAACAGGGAGGACCCGGAGCATCTCAAAAAACTCGGGGACAAACCGATTTAGCGGTTGCAATTTTTGGTTTTTATGTTACAATGAAACTAACCCTATGGAATTGGAGGTGTTTCCTTTCATGGCATATCAAATCAGTGACGATTGCATTTCCTGCGGCGCCTGCGCGGGGGAGTGCCCGGTCAACGCGATTTCGGAGGGCGACGGCAAATTTGTAATAGATCCCGACCTGTGCACGGAGTGCGGCTCCTGCGCCAGCGTTTGCCCTGTCGGCGCGCCGAAAAAAGCAGACTGATCCGAAACGGACGGAAGGCGGAGCGCCGGAGGCGCACCGCCTTTTTTCTTTCTTTTTCCCGCCGCCCGCACATGCGGGCGGCGGAGTTTCGAACGGCGGGAGGGATTCGATGAACACGGCCGGAAACCCCGGGGCCGCTCCCGCCCGCGGGGAGCGGCTCGAACCGCTTTGGGCGGGCTATGCGGTGCTGACCGCGGACGGCCATACCTTCGGCACCGACACGATCCTGCTCGCCGATTTTTCGATGCCGCGCCCGGGCGAAACCTGCGCCGACCTCGGCACCGGCTGCGGGGCGATCCCGATCCTGTGGTGCGCCCGGTCGTCCCCGGCCGCCGTTTATGCGGCGGAGCTGCAACGGAATGCCTGCGCGCTCGCGGAGCGCTCCGTGCGCCTCAACGGCCTGGAACGGAAAATCCGCGTGGTGCGCGGCGACGTCCGCCGACTGCCGGGAACCGGGGCCCTGCCGCGCGGCCTGGACCTGATCGCCTGCAACCCGCCCTACGGAAAGGCGGGCTGCGGGGTGCCGAGCGCCGGGGAAAGCCGCCGCGTTGCCCGGCAGGAAACCTGCTGCGGGTTTTCCGATTTTGCGCGGACGGCGGGCGCGTTCCTGCGATGGGGCGGGCGCTTCTGCTTCTGCCTGCGCCCGGACCGCCTGTGCGAGGCGGCGGACGGGCTCCGCGCCGCCGGGATCGAACCGAAGCGCCTGCGCTTCGTCCAGCAGCGGGACGGCAAAGCACCGTTCCTGTTCCTTCTGGAGGGGCGGCGCGGCGGAAAGCCGGGCCTCGCCGTCGAACCAACGCTTCTCGTCGAATCGCCGGGCGGCGGCCCGTCCCCGGAAACGCTCCGGATCTACGGCGGCTTCAGGGAGGGACGGACATGAGCGGAAAGCTGGTCGTGGTCGGCACGCCGATCGGAAACCTGTCGGATTTTTCCCCCCGGGGCCGTCAGGCGCTCGAGGCGGCGGATTTCATCGCGGCGGAGGACACGCGCGTCACGGTGAAGATCCTGAACCATTTCGGCATCAAGAAGCCGATGGTGTCGTATTTCGAGCACAACAAATACGAGCGCGGGGACCTGATCTGCGGCCGGATCGAGGCCGGGGAGATCTGCGCGCTGGTGACGGACGCCGGAATGCCGGCGATCTCCGACCCCGGCGAGCTGCTGGTCGCGCAGTGCGCCGCGCGCGGGCTTGCGGTCGTCGTCGTTCCGGGACCGAGCGCCGTCGTTTCGGCGCTCGCCGTTTCCGGCCTGCCGGCCGGGCGCTTCACGTTCGAGGGATTCCTGAGCGTCTCGAAAAAAAGCCGCCGCGACCATCTGGAATCGCTGAGGGCCGAGCGGCGCACGATGGTGTTCTACGAAGCGCCCCACAAGCTCGCCGCAACGCTCGCCGACATGCTGGCCGCGTGGGGCGACCGGCGGATCGCCCTCGCGCGGGAGCTGACGAAAGTCCACGAGGAGGTCGTCCGCACGACGCTTTCGGAGGCCGCCGCGCGCTACGCGCGGGAGACCGCGAAAGGGGAGTTCGTCCTGGTGATCGAAGGCGCCCCGGCGCCGGAGCCGCCCGAAAAATCGGCCGCGGACGCGCTCGCGCTCGCGCGGGAATACCAGTCGCAGGGGTTTTCGGCTTCCGAGGCGGCCAGGCGCGCCGCCGCCGAAACCGGGCGGAAAAAGGGCGGGATCTACCGCGAACTGACGCGCTGAGCGCATAAAAAATCCCCCGGCTCGTCGCCGGGGGCCGGAGCTAAATCCGGATCAGCTCGTAGTCGGTGCTCCCGAGCCCGAGCTCCTCCGCGTGCCGCACCATCACCTTCCAGTCCGTCACCGGATGGACGTCCGTGAAATGGTCGTGGTGGGCGTTTCCGTGCCGGTCCAGCAGGCTGCCGGGGATCGGGGGCTGGCTGTTCACCGCCCGGGCGCAGGCGAGGTCCAGCGCCACCGGATCGAACGAGGCGAACATGCCGACGTCCGGCACGATCGGGACGTCGTTTTCCGCATGGCAGTCGCAGAACGGCGAAACGTCGATCACCAGGCTGACGTGGAACTGGGGGCGGCCGTCCAGCACCGCGAAGCAGTACTCCGCGATCTTCTGGTTCAGGATGTCGTTGGATTCGTCGGAGGCCGGCAGGACCGCGTCCCGCGGGCAGGCGCCGATGCAGCGCCCGCAGCCGACGCATTTGTCGTGGTCGATGCTCGCCTTGCGGTCCGCGATCGTGATGGCGCCGTGCGCGCAGTTCTTCGCGCAGGACCCGCAGCCGACGCAGGCTTCCTGGTCGACGTGGGGTTTGCCGCTGCTGTGCATCTCCATCTTGCCCGCGCGGGAGCCGCACCCCATGCCGATGTTTTTCAGCGTGCCGCCGATGCCGGTCGCCTCGTGGACCTTGAAGTGGGTCAGCGAAACGATCACGTCGGCGTCCATGATCGCGTGCCCGATCTTGGCTTCGCGCACATATCTGCCGCCGTCCACTCTGACCAGCGTTTCGTCCGTGCCCTTGAGTCCGTCCGCGATGATGACGTGGCACCCGGTCGAAAACGGCGAAAAACCGTTTTGATAGGCGGAATCGAGGTGGTCGAGCGCGTTCTTGCGCCCGCCGACATAAAGCGTGTTGCAGTCGGTCAGAAACGGCTTTCCGCCGAGCTCCCGGATTTCGTCGGCCACCACGCGGGCGTAATTCGGCCGCAGATAGGCGAGGTTTCCCGGCTCCCCGAAATGGATCTTGATCGCGGCGAATTTTTTCTCAAAGTCGATCTGTCCGATGCCGGCGGTCTCGATGAGCCTTTTGAGCTTCCGGGGCAGATTTTCGCGCAGGGTCGCGTGCATGTCGGTGAAATATACCTTTGATTTTTCCATATTCTTCTGTTTCCCTCCGGTCAAAAGAAATCGCGTTCCGCTCCCCGAACTTGGAGATCCCGGTCCGGACGAACCCGCGCGGAACAGAAAAGGGTCCGCGGATGAAAGATCTGATCTTTATGTTTGACTTCGCCGCTATTATACCGCCGAACGCCCGCGGACGCAATTGTTTTCAGGCCGCGGGGCAGGGTCCCGGGACGTTTTTTTTTGAATTGACATTTTTTCGGCGGAACGCTATGATGCTATGACGGTGTTTTTCAATCCGGCCCCGCCGAAGCGGCGCGGAACCGCGGCGCGGGATCCGGGCAAAACGCGCGGTGCGCCGAACCGTGAACCGAAAGCGAGGGTACCATGAAACTTTTGATCAAATGGCTCGTCTGCGCCGCGGCCCTGCTCCTTGCGGAGGAGCTTTTCCCCGGCGGCTTCGTCCTGCTCGGCGGCTTCGGTTCGCTTCTTGCCGCCGCGACCGTGTTCTGGCTTTTGAACCTGTTTATCCGCCCGGTCCTCCAGATCCTCGCGCTTCCCGCTTCGCTCGTCACGTTCGGGCTGTTCAGCCTGGTCGTCAACGGCGCGGTGGTGTCGCTCGCGGACGCGCTGCTGCCCGGGCTGATGATCGGAAATTTCTGGATCTGCCTGTTCGTCGCGCTGCTGATCTCGGCGGGGAACCTGCTGTTCGTCCGCAAATCGCGCTGAGGCGCGGGACGCCGGGCCGGATCCCCGCGGCTTCCGCAGCGGGACCATGCGCCGCTTTTCGGCGGCGCGGAGGACGAAAGAGTTGAAAACGATCGTCATCAAATTCAAGAAACGCCGCGCCGGAACTCCCGCGCCGCCTCCCGCCGGAACGGAAGAGGCCCGGCGTCGGAGGCGGGAGCGGCTTCTGGGCGTTTTGATCCTGGCGGCCGCGGCCGTCCTTTTCGTGCTCCTGGCGGCCGCGCTGTGCCGCCCGTTCGTCAGGCTCCTCTCCGACCCCGGCCGCCTGCGCGGCATCGTGAGGCGGCAGGGCGCCGGCGGCGTCCTGCTGTTTTTCGGCGTTGAGGTCCTGCAGGGATTCCTCCCGCTGCCGCTCGAACTGACGACCGTCGCGGCCGGCTATGTTTTCGGCCCGTCCGGGGGCTTTTTCCTGACGCTCGCGTCCGTCTTCTGCTCCACCGCGCTGATCTACTCCCTCGCGAAGATCTTCGGCGAGCGGTTCTTCCTGCTTCTGTTCCCGCACGGCGGGAAAACGCGGATCTTCCGGAACGACCGGCTGCGCGGATGGGTCACCTGGATCGTCTTTCTGATCCCGGGCACGCCGAAGCGCCTGTTCATCCTGTCCGAAGCGCTCGTGCCGCAGAAATTTTCGTCGTTTCTGCTGGTCTCGACGCTCGCCCGCATCCCGGCGCTGCTCGTCTGCTCGTTCGGCGGTCAGGCGCTCGGCAGCGGAAATTACGGGCGGGCCGCGCTGCTGCTCTGCGCCGTCGCGGTCCCCGCGCTCGCGGCTTTTCTGATCTACCGCGCGGCGACGGCCCGGCGAAAAAAGAAATGAAAGGTTTTTCAGCCGGCCGCATGTAAAAATCCGGCCGACCGCCCAGGCCCTGTTTGGAAAATAAAAAACGACGGATTTTCGAGATAAAATTGTGCCGAAC
>ENA-UOOI01000399-UOOI01000399.1-fermentation-metagenome-genome-assembly--contig:-NODE-399-length-56356-cov-3.901227_pt1 | contig 56356 bp, 47 predicted proteins | sample MGYA00245779_ERZ724027 | MGnify/ENA primary metagenome ERZ724027 (study PRJEB28704, sample SAMN03018318) | fermentation metagenome | biome: anthropogenic terrestrial biome; feature: soil; material...
TATAACTGAGGGAAGCGGCTATGGGCGCCCAGACAATATCCAGCAGCGGGCCAACGGCCGGGATCACTGCCGAGACCATCCCAACGGCATCCAGCAGCACACATTTGATCAGTTTTTTGTATTTTTTATCCATAAGTTTGTTTTATACTTCGGGAATAAAAGTAGAAGGGAGATTTATTCAGCACCTGAGGTTGTGGCGAGCGGGGTATACGTTCTCTTGCCCAGCTCTTTGTCCATCGTATAAATGCCAAATCCGTTATCGCCGATCAGCCTTAATCCGTCAATCATGCTCTGGGCTGTCTCCTCCTCTTCTACCTGTTCGTTTACGAACCATTGCAGCATATTCTCGGTAGCAAAATCGTTCTCTTTACGCGACATAGATGCCAGGTCGTTGATGAGTGAGGTTACTACCCTTTCATGTTCCAATGTGACTTCAAATGCTTTCAGCACCGAGTCCCACGCGGTGTCTACCTTGGCGATGGGCTGCAATTCCACCTTATTCCCTTTGGCAATGAGATAATTCATTAGCTTGTGGGCATGGTCTTGCTCTTCCTTGAACTGTACTTTGAACCAGTTGGCAAAGCCGGGAAGGCCTTTATGGGCAAAATGAACCGACATCGAAAGATAGAGATAGGCCGACCAAAGCTCTGCATTGATCTGTCTGTTGATTGCGGTTTCCAATTCTTTACTCACCATAGTTCTGTTTGTTTATCATATGATACCTATAGACCATACAACGTTTTTCAGCCTAAAATGTTTAAAAGTACGCAGTTTCAGGGGAGAGGACTTCTTGTTCCAAAAATTAACCTTACTTCGGGGAATTTAAATTAATTGCTATCTTTGTGGATCGATTGCGTTCTGTAAAGGCAGGTACTTATGACAGGTCAAAACAAAGTTTTGTATCTGTACTGGGTGAACGAATAACGAAAAGATGCTTCCGGTACCTTTTTTAAGCGGAGGCTTGTTCTTTAAATTTTTTTCAAATGAATCTTCTAAGGGAAAAAATGATGAAATATGATGCTCCGCAGCGTGCAAAGGCAGCGGGTATCTACCCCTATTTCCGGGCTATTGAGAGCGACCAGGATACTGAGGTAGTCATCAACGGAAAAAAAGTGTTGATGTTCGGCTCAAATGCCTATCTGGGGTTGACCAATCATCCTAAAGTAAAAGAGGCGGCCGTTGCCGCTACCAAAAAATATGGTACCGGAATGGCAGGATCCCGCTTCCTGAACGGAACCCTCGATATTCACCTGGAGCTGGAACGAAAACTCGCCAACTTTATGAATAAAGATGAGGCCATTGTTTTCTCTACCGGTTTCACCGTCAATGAGGGGGTATTGGGATGTATGACGGGAAGGGATGATTTTATTATCTGGGATGAAAGAGATCATGCGTCCATTATAGAGGGTCTTCGCACTTCCTATTCGACGAAGTATAAATACCGTCACAACGACATGGGTCATCTGGAGAAACAGTTGAAACGCTGTGATCAGGGAAAGGTAAAGCTGATAGTCGTGGATGGCGTTTTCAGTATGGAGGGTGACCTGGCCAATCTGCCCGAGATTGTAAAACTGGCGCGGAAATACAATGCCAATATTATGGTGGATGAAGCCCACAGCCTGGGAGTCCTCGGCAGGAAATACAGCGGACGGGGAGTGTGCGAACATTTCGGCCTGCTCAACGATGTGGACCTGGTGATGGGAACCTTCAGCAAATCATTGGCGTCAATCGGCGGTTTTGTGGCCGGCGATTATCCCGTTATCAACTATCTGCGTCATAACTCACGTACAAATATATTCAGTGCAAGTATTACCCCCGGCGCCACCGCCGCCGCGTCTGCCGCGTTGGATATCCTGAAATCGGAGCCCGAGCGTGTGAAGAAATTATGGGAGCTGACACATTATGCCATCAACCAATTTGGAGAAAGAGGGTTTGAACTGGGGCCGACCTCGACACCTATCATGCCGCTTTATGTGCGTGACAACGATAAGACTTTCCTGGTAACCAAACTCTTGTTTGAAGAGGGTATCTTTGTCAATCCGGTAGTAGCTCCGGCAGTTGCTCCCGGCGATACGCTTATTCGCTATTCACTGATGGCAACGCATACCCAAGAACAGATCGATTACTCTATTGAACACATCACCAAAATATTCAAAAAGTTAAATATCCTGCCATAAGGAGTGGCGTTTTATTAATTCCGCGGGCTATCATTAAAATTAACATCCTCAATCGGATTAATTCGCGAAAAAATATCTACTTTTGTATGCAATAAAAAAGATAATATTTCCATCAAGCTAAACGGGCATAAGAAAAGTTTACTTTTATTATGCCGTAGCGAGGAAATATCTAATTTGATGAAAGGTAAAAACTTATGTCATTTATTGCAGATAAAATCATCATGGAAGGGTTGACTTTCGACGACCTTCTGTTAGTCCCCGCCTACTCACAGGTACTTCCCAGAAATGTAGATCTTACTACTCAGTTTTCCAGAAATATTTCACTTAATATTCCGATGGTTTCGGCCGCCATGGATACGGTGACCGAAACTACGATGGCTATCGCCATCGCCCGCGAAGGGGGTATCGGCGTCATCCATAAGAATATGAGTATCGCGGAGCAGGCCAAACAGGTCCGTGCGGTAAAACGTGCGGAAAACGGCATGATACTGAATCCGATCAGTATTACTCCCGACAGGAAAGTGTCTGATGCGCTGGCCATGATGGGCGAATTTAAGATCGGAGGAATCCCTGTTGTGGATAGTGACAACAAACTGGTAGGTATTGTAACGAACCGTGATCTCCGTTTCGAGAAATCAATGGATAAGCGGATCGAAGAGGTAATGACGAAAGACAATCTTGTCACCACCCGCCAGACGACCAATCTGGAGGATGCCGCCGAGATCCTTCAGCAGCACAAGATTGAGAAATTGCCTGTCGTCGATTCCAATAATAAGCTGATCGGCCTGATCACCTATAAAGATATCACGAAAGCGAAGGATAAACCGTTTGCCTGTAAAGATGAGCAGGGACGGCTGCGTGTAGCCGCGGGAATCGGTGTGACGCAGGACTCCATCGAGAGGGCGACGGTCCTTATCGAAGCGGGTGTGGATGCAATTGTGATCGATACTGCACACGGTCATTCCAAAGGGGTGGCGGAAATGCTGAAATTAGTGAAAAAGACCTTCCCCGGGATTGATGTGGTGGTAGGTAATATTGCCACTGCCGATGCCGCCAGATTTCTGGCCGATGCCGGCGCCGATGCCGTGAAGGTGGGAATAGGTCCCGGATCCATATGTACTACCCGTGTGATTGCCGGGGTGGGGGTACCCCAACTGTCGGCTATCTATGAAGTAGCTACAGCGCTGAGAGGAACCGGCGTTCCCCTGATCGCGGACGGAGGATTGCGCTATTCGGGAGATATAGTGAAAGCGTTGGCTGCCGGAGGTGCTTCGGTGATGATGGGTTCATTGCTTGCCGGTACCGAAGAGTCGCCGGGAGAGACCATTATCTTCAACGGCCGTAAATTCAAATCTTATCGTGGAATGGGATCACTCTCCGCAATGCAGCAGGGTTCGAAAGACCGTTATTTCCAAGATACGGAAGATGATACCAAAAAGCTTGTTCCCGAAGGAATCGAAGCGCGCGTACCGTTCAAAGGAACATTGCAGGAAGTGATCTATCAGATGGTGGGGGGCCTTCGTTCCGGTATGGGGTACTGCGGAGCAGAGGATATTGAAAAACTGCATGATGCCAAGTTCACCAGGATTTCCGCTGCCGGATATACCGAAAGTCATCCCCACGGAGTGATGATCACACGCGAAGCGCCGAATTACAGTAAGGGGAGTGAGTGATTCCCCCTGGTTTTCAGCAATTGACGATGAATTGATTAGCAGATTTACTGATTAGTAGATTTGCTAATTGATTATTGCCAAATCGTTAAATCATTAAATCATCGAATTATCACATCATCACATTAACCTTTAACAGGTTCTCTTTCCAGATTGGTGTTATATTTTAAAAAATCAGTCAAAAATTTGTTGTATCTCTGCAACGTTTTGCTTTCTGCAAACGTCATTATAGTAAACAGGGAAATTGTATGTCGGAACATCGATTGATACTTGCTTGCAAGCAGGGAAAATTGTGGGCGAGAAAGGAAGTGTACGAACAGTATGCTCCCGCTATGATGGCTCTGTGCAGGCGCTATGTGTCCGATGTGGAAGACGCTAAAGACGTGTTGCAGGAAGGATTCCTGAAAATTTATATTGAAATAGGACAATACTCGGGAAGAGGATCTTTCGGAGGTTGGGTAAGGAAAATTTTTGTGAATACCTCGCTCGATTACATGCGGAAAAAGAACCGGCTGAAACAAAAAGAACTGTTAACGGATGTTGAGATAGAGTATTATGAAAATGTGCCCCCCGATGTGACAGATATCACAGCCGACGAGTTAATGCATTGCATCGGTGAACTTCCCGATACCCATCGGACGATTTTTAATCTGTTTGCTGTTGAGGGTTTTAGCCATCGTGAAATTGCCGCATTGCTGAATATCCCCGAAAGTACTTCACGGTCGTTATTTTTCAGGGCAAGGCAATTATTACAAAAGAAAGTCACACAGTTAATGGAGTGCAAATAATAGAGGGCAAAGATGCGGTCAGATGATAATAAATACATAGATAAGCCGGATGACTTTTCGCGGAAAGCCGGGGAGAAGTTGCGGGAGCACCGTATGCCCGTCGATCCTGAGGTGTGGAAGTCGTTGAAAGATAAGTTTCCGCCGCGCGAAAGGCGTATTCCCGCATATTGGTCCTGGGTGGCGGCGGGCGTCGCTGCCGTGGCACTGGCATTGCTGTTTTTCCTGAATCCTTTGGCAGACGAGCCGTTGCTTACAGAATATCCACAATCCCGGGAACAAATAAAACCGGAGACAGTTATGCCGGAGGTTATTTCAGATGATATAGAAAATCGACCTGATAAAGAATCGAATCTAAAGCAAATTATTGAAGAGAATAGTACGAAGTCGGAGAAAATTGTAGAACCGGAAGGAGTTTCAAAACCAGAGAGAACGGCAAAGCTGGCAGCAATTCCGGAATTGACAGGAATTTCAGAACCGGTAGAAATCGCAGAATCATTAGGAACTTCAAATCCGGAGGAAATTACAGAATTGGCAGTAGTTGTAAAAACTGAGGAAACAGTAACTTCAGAACCGGAAAAAACAGTAACTCCAGAGGAAACTGTAAAACCCGCAGCGAAAGGGCTTCCGGCGGATGAACTCTTCGCGGAAAACGACCATTCCTTTCCCGTTCAGGAACAGCGGGGACTTCGGTCTCTGATCGCCGCATTGGGTGGCGGTAGCACCCCTTTGGATTTCTCATTCGGAAATTATGATGTGGATAGTCCAACCTATTGTGATTTTTTTCTGGGTGGTGAGTTTAATAACGGAGACGGATTAGGTTTGGGCAATAAATACAATGTACTAAAACCCGGTGATTATACCGATATCGAACACCATCTTCCGGTTTCATTCAGTCTGACGGCAGATTTCCCGGTCGGTAAGAATGTAAGCCTGGAAACCGGATTGTCCTACACTTATCTGTTTTCACGCTTCAGGCGAAACGATCATCTCATTTATCGGGGCACGTTACGACAGCATTATATAGGCGTACCGGTGAACCTGAGATATACAATATGGCAAAATGATGTCTGGAACATATATTTATTGGGTGGCGGGAGCATCGAGAAAGGACTTCGTTCCGTTTACAAACAGGAAATTGAACATAATGGCGGCGTTGTGCATCACGCCAATGTGTATAGCGATATCCACGGATTTCAGTTCTCGGCACAGGGTGGTGCCGGCTTCAGTTACCGATTGCACAACAACCTGTATCTGTTTGGTGAGCCGAAGCTTATCTATTATTTCAAAAATAATCAACCGAGGAGCGCCCGTACGGAAAATCCATTGATATTCGGGTTGAACATGGGGATAAGAATACAATTCAACTCAAATAATTAAATGCTATGAGTGTGAGGAATTTAACTTTTTTGTTATTGATTGCCGGTTTGTTTGCTTTACCGGGATGTAATGATTATGTGGACGAGTAGGTTACCTATACCGTGAATGAACCGGTTTTTATGTCGGCCGGTGAGTTCAGGAGCACTATACCGCTGTTCAACAGATAAGGCAATTGAGCCGTTTGCCGATCGGTAAATAAAAACTTCCCTGTTTGCTCAATTCCCTGCTGCCGTTGGAGAAATTCAGCGGCAGCTTTTTTATTCTGTGGGATGAGCGGCTAAACCATCAGGCCCTTTTGGGGAATAGCTACTCTGACGTACCTTTTTGCATAGGAACAAAAATAAAATCCCCGTGCTCCGACTCCTTGAACTCATTGTCGCTTATCCGGCGGATAACGGTCATTTTTTGTCCCGTCCTTCCACCCAGGGGGACGACCATCCATCCGCCCACACGCAATTGTTGCAACAGTTTTTCCGGGATCTTCTCCGGCGCCGCAGTGATCAGTATTTTATCGAAAGGCGCATGCTCAGGCAGACCTTCGAAACCGTCACCAAAAAAGAGATTCGGATAATATCCCAATTTATTCAGTGTCTCTTTGGCGGTCTGATACAAATTGTAATATCTCTCTATGCTGTAAACCTCCGCCTCCATTTCGCATAGCACTGCTGCCTGGTATCCGCTGCCGGTCCCTATTTCCAACACTTTCTCACCCGGTTTCAATTGTAATAGTTCGGTCTGCCAGGCTACCGTGAAAGGTTGAGAGATGGTCTGTCCGCTCTCGATGGGTAAAGGGCGGTCCTGATAAGCATACGCGGATAGTTGTTCATCTATAAAAGAATGCCTGGGAATATTACCGATAGCCGTTAAAACACGTTCGTCGGAAATGCCTTTTCTTTTTAATTCTCTGGCGAGTTTTTGGGCTTCATCGTTCTGCCGGGGAGGATCTGTCATATGGATTTCTGTTTTTTTATGCTGTTTTTTTGTACTGTTGGATGCGCAGGTGATCAGCCCTGCACAGCAAAGGGCAATGATGAATACCGGAATGGGGGGTTGTTTTCCTCTTCTCATAATATTCAAATGGAGTTAGACTATTTGTTCTGCTCTCTCTTAACGAAATAGTTCAATAATTTTTATGTGATAAAAGCAAAGATAATGAATAAAAGTAGTATATTTCGCATAATTTTAATATCCTGCAATTAAAATGAGAAAGATTGCTTTTTTATTTATTTTATGGATCTATTCAACGTTATCTGTTATGCCTCAGAATATCGATATGGACTCTGTGATTAAGCTATTAAAGGAGAAATATGCACCCGACAGCCGTGTGGAAATATTTGATGTTGAGGTTACACAACGAAAAGATACGGTTATACTTAAAGGGGAAACGACCAGTAAACCTGCGTATGAAGAATTGATCTTACAGGCCGGGATCGTATCCGGGCAGGTGAAAGACAGTATCCGCCTTCTGCCCGGTAAGGAGTTGGGCGATGAAATATGGGGCATGATTTACAATTCGGTCGGCACCCTTCGGGCCGAACCCCGTTACGGTTCCGAGCTGGTATCCCAGGGATTACTGGGAATGCCGGTAAAGATACTGGAGAAGCGTGGGGGATGGTTACGCATTCAGACTCCCGATAAATACATCGGCTGGATGAACGGCTCGGTAAAGGTGATGACAAGATCGGAATTACAACAATACCTGCAAAAACCGAAGGTGATCGTCACCTCCGTCACTACACACTCGCTGGAAATACCCGACGGCGATTCGTATCCCGTCTCCGATTTGGTGGCCGGCAATATGCTGGAGATAAAAGATTCAAAAGGAAAATTTTATCATGTGGATTATCCCGACGGACGCAAAGCATATGTCCGGAAATCGGATGTGGCGGAAACAGCCCATTGGTTGAAGAGTGTAGAGATGACCGGTGAAAGTATTGTGAATACGGCGCGCCGGTTTATGGGTATACCCTATCTTTGGGGAGGAACTTCCTCCAAGGGATTGGATTGCAGCGGATTCACCAATGGTCTATTTTATGCACGGTGTCATCTTAGCCCGGGATGCTTCGCAGCAGGTATTAAGCGGTAAGCTGATAGACGTCTCCGGCGATTTCAGCGATGTCCGGCCGGGAGACCTGGTTTTTTTCGGCTCAAAAGCGACGGATGACAACCCGAAAGAACGGGTGGTGCATGTGGGGATATATATGGGGAACAAAAGATTCATTCACGCGTCCGATTACATTCATATTAGTAGCTTTGACCCGTCGGATGCGGATTACGATGAGTACAATACAAAACGGTATTTGTGTTCGCGGCGGATTTTGGACGCGGTAAATACTGATGGAATCGAAGAAATTTACAATAACGGGTTTTATCAATAAATAATTGTCCGATATGAAATTTCGTCTTTCAATATTATTATTGTCTTTTGTCTATTTTGTACCGGGTCGGTCGCAAATATTGGACAACTCCATGTTCCGCATTTATCGGGCGCCTTTCATACTCGGCTGTGTAACACATTTGCGATTTGATAAGGATGCAACGTATCAGATTGCGATTACCGAAATTCATTGTTCTTTGTGCGACCATGAGGAATTAAGAAATTCAATTAATTCTACGGGAACATGGAAACAGAAGAATGATACGATTTTCTTGAAATCGAATAAAGACGAAACAATTGTTTTAAAAGTTTTAACCGACTCATTATTAAGACCCATTTTCCCGATGGGAATTAAACCAGATTTGTTGTCAGATTCTATTAAAACAAAATTGGCAAACGGTCGATTGATAAATAATGGAGATGAATTTCATTTAATTTACGATACATATCCCAATGGCGTTGCCCGAACAATTATCGATAAATACAGGCATAGAAGAAATGAATATGAAATAGGGATAGATGCCAACGGAACGCTTAGAAACCTCCATTATTATTGGGATGAAAAAAGAAGAAAGAGATTACGATAACGGACTTCAAATCAATGGAGAACAAAAATATGTCACAAAACCGGCGCCAATTCCTCAAATCATCAGTTGCGGCGGCAACGGCAATCGCTATTCCGTCTATGCCTTTATTTTCGCAACGATCTAAAAAACAATTCAATACATCGGGTAAAATGAAACTATCCTGGACCCCATACGACCTGCAACTGAACCATACTTTTACCATTTCCGGATTCTCACGTACGACCACCCCTGTGGTGTTGATTAAAATAGGATACGACGGACTGGAAGGGTACGGTGAAGCATCCCTGCCTCCCTATCTGGGAGAAACACAGGCTTCAGTAATTGAATTTCTGAAGAAAACGGATCTTTCCGGTTTCACCGATCCCGGTCATATCGAAGAGATAATGGTGTATGTGGACGGTATTGCTGGGGGGAATACTGCGGCAAAAGCAGCTGTGGACATTGCCCTGCATGATCTGGCAGGGAAGATGGAGGGAGCGCCGTGGTACAAGATATACGGTTTGGATAAGTATAATGTGCCCGACACCACTTTTACCATCGGTATCGACAGCGACGAGGTGGTGCGCGAAAAGACACGCGAAGCGCTGGGACGGTTCAATATCCTGAAAGTGAAAGTAGGCGGAGCAGATGATAAACGGATGATCGAAGCCATTCGTTCGGTAACCGATCTGCCGTTGGCTGTGGATGCTAATCAGGGCTGGAAAGACCGCCATCAGGCGCTCGATATGATTCTCTGGCTGAAAGAGAAGGGGGTGGTGATGGTAGAGCAGCCTATGCCGAAACAGGATCTGGACAACATTGCCCGCCTCACCGAAGAAAGCCCTCTTCCTGTTTTTGCCGATGAGTCAATACAACGCCTTTCTGATGTGGAGCGCATGAAAGGAGTTTTTTCGGGGATCAATATCAAGTTGATGAAGTGTACGGGTATGCATGAAGCATGGAAAATGCGCAAGCTGGCGTATGGGCTGGGAATGAAGGTGATGATGGGGTGTATGACCGAGACTTCCTGCGCCATATCGGCCGCAGCCCAGCTCTATGCGGGAATGGATTTTGCCGACCTCGACGGCGCACTCCTGATAGGGAACGATTGTTTCAAGGGAGCAACACTCGAAAACGGGAAGATCATCGCCTCCGACCAGCCGGGTATCGGAGTAAAACCGGTAAAGGAATTAACCTTTGGAAGATAAAAATCTTGTTTGTAAATTTGCGCGATTTTTTACTTCTTCTTTAGGTTATTACAATGAATTATCTTCTTACTATCGGGCTTTTGATCTGTTCCAATGTCTTTATGACTTTCGCGTGGTACGGCCATTTAAAACTTGCTGAAAATGCGTGGTTCAGTAAACTGCCGCTTTTCGGTGTGATTGTTTTCAGCTGGTTGATCGCCTTTTTCGAATACTGTTTTCAGGTTCCGGCAAACCGTATCGGATTTGAAGGAAACGGAGGAAGTTTTTCACTCGTGCAACTGAAAGTCATACAGGAAGTAATTACGTTGGTGGTGTTTGTCATTTTCTCGTTCCTCGCTTTTCAAACCCAATTGAAATGGAATCACCTTATCGGATTTGTATTTCTGGTGCTGGCGGTCTATTTTATTTTTAAGGGATAAATCACTTCCGGATTGCAGATTCCGGGTCTCATTTTACCAACTCCTCAAACAACCGATCAAAGGTTTTATCCAGATCGCCGGTTTTTCCGGGGTGCGGCCGTGATGTCTGGATGATGGAACTACGCACGGCCGTCAGCCAGCGGAAACGTTCGGGAATATCGAGTTGCGCTATGGGGCCACACTTCGGATCGCCAAGGGCAATCTGTTTATGTGTCTCAAGGTTTTCAATCACATCATCATATTCCGCTTCCGAATGCATCAATCTGAATTTCTCGGGACAGAGATGATACTCAAAGCGTATATACTTTTCTCTCTTGGAAAAAAGAATGAGTCCCACGTTGAAAAATTCTTCCCGTTCAATTCTCGGTACCAATCGAATAACGGCATAATGATACAGTTTATCCTCTTGCATTTTTGGCGGTATTTAGAAAGTTTTGGGAATGCTGCAATCGCGTTTTCAAAAAATTGAGATAGATACTTCTGATCTCATCGGGTGTCTCTTGGGTATGGTTCCACATCAGCCACTCATCGGGGATAAGCGCGGTGATTTCCTCCAACAGGTCAGATGAAAGTATAGCATGTGCGAAATCGTTCGCCTCTTCAAGCATCGATGCCCGGGGTAGCAATACATGATCTTTTATATGGGGGAACGGGTTGAGGGCATGCCTTTCGAAATCGTTCCACGAGTGATGGAAATAGAACGATGCACCATTGTCGATGACCCACAATTCGCGGTGCCACCACAATAGGTTCGTATTGTTGAACGTGCGGTCAATGTTGGTTGTAAAAGCATCGAGCCAGACAATTTTCGAGGCCAGAAAAGGATCGATTTCCACGGAAGGATCGTAAGCCATTGCTCCCGAAAGGTAATGCAGGCCAAGATTGAGCCCTTCGCTTCCTTTCAGCAGATCCTGGATCTCCTCATCGCCTTCGCTGCGGCCGAAATCATCATCGAGAGCGGCAAAAACCAGTTCGGGTATATGCAGGCCCAGTACGGAAGCAATTTTTCCGCCCAGCAATTCCGAAACCAGCATTTTGGTGCCGTGTCCTGCACCGCGGAATTTCAGCACATACTTGAACCCGTCGTCCGCCTCCGCCAATGCCGGCAGGGATCCGCCTTCCCGCAAAGGCAGGATGTAACGGAGAACTTTTACCGTGCGCAATGATATATCTTTTCCCATTGGGTGCAAAGATACGATAATCTCATCAAATTTCTTCCGATTCTATCAGCATACAGCCTTTGGTGTACATCTCCTGCAACGCTTTTTTATCGTCGCTGGGTTGGGCATTTACCGGAGCGATGGCGTCGGTGACCACATAGGTATGAAACCCCTGGGTTGCCGCATCAAGGGCAGTCGCTTTTACACAATAATCGGTGGCGAGACCACATACGTAAAGGTGTTGAATTTGGTTTTCGTGAAGGAAATCCGTAAGCGATGCATTGGTTGCTTCAAAAGCGGAATAGCCGTCGTCTTTATTATCCGTCCCCTTTAACAGCTTCAGGTCTATTTTACCGGTCTCCAGATCGGGGTGCAGCTCCGCACCCCGCGTTCCGGCGACACAATGTACCGGCCACTTCTCAAAATGCACCGAATCGGCCGGATGCCAGTCCTGCGATGAGATCACGAGATCAAACCGATCCATAATCCGGTTGATCACAGGCACCACTTTATCGCCATCCTTTACCCCTAAAGCGCCACCGGGGCAGAAATCGTTCTGAACATCAACTATAAGGAGTGCTTTTTTCATATGATTAAAATATTTTTTACATCAATGTGTAGGGAACTGGCTTTAATCATGTACTTGTGTGATAATGATTATCATGCTCGTTTCATACGATTAATTTATTTTTTCTCTTGTCGATGTATGAAACTCGCAGTTAATCATGTTTTTGTGTATGAATAATGATCCTGCTCGTTTCCTACTCATTTTATTGTTATTTCTACATATAACAATGAGAAATCGTTTGGGTTCGATATCGGTAAATAAACGGAATGCTTGTTTTATGAATGGAAAGAATTTACTATTATTTGTTTGCGTGTCGATGATAATAAACTTTCATCGTTTTTTCAATGGTGTCTGATTTTTTATTAAGATACAGAATGTCATAATCTATCATACTTTTTTTACTTTCCAACCCTGACTCAGGCTTAAAAGTAATATACAGGTGATTGGAGATATGAACTCCCCTATTCGTGGCTACTCTTTTATCTAAAAAACCAAATGATTTTACCATATTCCAGGACTGAAACCCGGTTTTTTTACTCCATATACCATCTTCCGAAATAGATACAAGTGTAGGATACTGTATTAGTTTCATCAAAAAAAACGCAATGCCCATGAAGGATGATAAAGAAAAAATCACATCTATAACAAACTCTGTTGAAGTTCCATCTATTAGCCGCCCGGTCGTTTTGTAACATGCCCACATGCAAACACCAAGAGGGACTAAATAATAAGAGAGAGATCTTTTTATCTCCAATTTACGGGGAATTGAATAATCGTCATTCAATAGGATCTTCAGTGTATTATTTTTAATCCTTTCTCTAACCACCTTCAAGGCTCTCAGTCTCTCTTTTTTTATAGAAAGATGCTGTCTGGAAGGAAAAATATTCACCGAGAAGTTATTGTTTGCTGCTCTTTCTCTGAATTCTCTTACATCATCTACATTTTTGTATGCCCAGGTCTTCCATTTGTCCCCTAAATAGGTCATTATAACTCCGAAAGCAACAAAAGAAAGGATCATTAAGCTAATTGATAATAAAGTCAATATGAAAGAATTATCGTAGGAAACTAAAATATAAATAGCTGCTGCCATAACCAGCATCATCATAATTAATGCAGGGTACACAACTGTGCTACGCGCTCTTTTGATAGCTTTTGAAACGGTAGTATACTTTTTGGTTTGCATTATTATGTATTTAACCTTTTTCTTTCCCCATCATTTCCAGGTGGCAATGCAAAAGTTCGCCTGTTTTTTCATTACGCAGATGGAGTCCGTTCCCCTGGCAGTATTTATACGATTTACAGGATGCACATTTCCCTGTTTTTGTCCAGGAGCGGTCGCGCATAATGTGGTAACGGGTATTCCAGACCGTCCAGAAGTCGTCCCGATAGATATTACCCTGCACGTAATCTCCTCTCAGGCTCGGGCAGGCGCTTATGTCGCCGTTGGCAAGTACCGATGCAATATGAATACCGGCCTGACAAAAGAAAGGAGTATCCCGGACTTCCATTTCATATTCGGACAGATACCCTTCACACCCGTACGATATATCGATCTTTTTCTCTTGGCGCGTATGGCGAATGAAATTCATCATTTGCAGGAACTCTCCGGTGGAGAGTTTCAAGAGCGGATTGTCTTTAGCGCGGCCTTTCGGGAAAACGGTAAAGAGTCTCCAGTGTGTTACGTTTAAGGAAATGAGTAAATCGCGGAGTTTAGCCAGATCATTTATGTTTTTCTTGTTGACACAGGTTACCACATCGTATACCAGACCGGGTGTTGAGGTTACTCTGGAAATGGCATTGACGGCTCGCAACCATGAACCCTGTTTTCCTCTGAACCAGTCGTGTGACTCTTCCGTGTAACCATCCAGGCTGACCGTCACGGAACGTAAGCCTGCATCCAGAAGGGACTGTAATCTTTTTTCGTCCAATCCCCAGCCGTTGGTCACGAACCCCCACGGATATCCCATATCGTACATCGCCTGGCCGCACTCCGCCAGGTCTCTGCGTACCAGCGGCTCACCGCCTGTGAGCACGATCATGGTCTTGTGCGGGTTTACATACTGACGGATATCCGCAAGAACTTTCAAAAAATCTTCTTTTGGCATGTCGGGTACGGCTGCCTGTCTTGTACAATCGCTTCCGCAATGGACACAGTTGAAATTACACCTCAAAGTACATTCCCAGAAGAGATAGGATAGTTTGTGCAGTTTGGTCTGCATAGCCTTGTGTTGTTGGTAGAGAGAAAGAATGAGCCTCTTTTTCGGATCCATAAAACCTTCTTTGATTTTTTACTCTATGTCTCTTTCCATCTCCTTGTATTCGGTGGAAGGTACTCCGTACATTGGCATTATGGTTGCTTGTCTAAGCTTAAAATCAGCTTTACCTTCGAACTTACCGTTGTACCAATTTTTTCTTCTTTTTTCAATCTGCTTTAGCTCATGTGCTTTTATTCGTATGGTATCGGACAGGTATGCACCGTTCGTGTCGTTGTCGATATCCGAGGCGTAAACCGTTAGATCTTTCGCGCCGAAAGCGGTTGCCGTAAAGTTCAGTTCGTAATTCCCACTTGTATCGGTTATCACAGTGTCATTTCCATAAGGCGCTGTGTCCGATTTGCTGATGACCGCCATGCCCCTGATTGGTTGTTGAGTCCTTTCGTCAGTGACCTTTCCCTTGACCACGAAATCAGCGGTAGGGGTGCCGTATTCCACTGGTTCTACGATATCGCAGGAGGTGTAAAGGCCTAAGACGGTTAAGATCCAGGCAATAATCTTACCATAAGTTTTTAAGACAAATTTTTTCATAGATTATTTTATTTAAACTACTTCTGCTTATTCAGCTTAAAGAAAATATTCCCCAAGTGACCGGGTTTTATAGAAAATCAACGATTGTGTTATGCACCGGGTAAAGTTCCATCTATTATAGATAGACGTAAAAAAATAAAAAACGTTGCATCGGGAAGCCTTTTTTATAGATAATCTTTCCGTATTGATGAAAAAAATCACTAATTGTAGTGATTGACAGGTGTGTCATTTTCCTGTTCCTTTGCATCCGAACTTCCGTATTCCTGTTTAGAGAATACAGTATAATCTATTAAAGCGCCCAATAATGAAGAAATTGTTCTTAATTATATTTGTTTTTTGCAGTACTTTTTTTGTATTTGCAGATGATAACGATCCTGCTAAGGAGATCAATCCAAATGACACACTAAAAGTGTATTACCTGAATGAGATAGTGATAAGCAGTTCAGTAAAAGAGACCAATGATCTGAGGAACCTGCCTACGGCGGTATCAGTAGTGTCTCCCCAGCAATTGCAGGATGCCCGTATCGAGTCGCTTCCCCGGTTGAGCGCTTTTATCCCTAACTTTTTTATTCCTTCCTACGGGTCGAAGGTCTCCACGCCAATCTATATCCGTGGTGTCGGAGCCCGCCTCGGATCACAGACTGTAAGCCTCTATGTGGACAATGTGCCCAGTTTCAACCCTTCGGCATTCGATTTTGAATTTCAGGATATCCAGCGGATCGAGGTGCTTCGGGGTGCGCAGGGTACCCTCTACGGACGGAACGCCATCGGCGGTATAGTGAATATATATACCCTTTCTCCCCTCTCTTTTCAGGGCACCAGACTGATGGTGGGCGGCGGCAATTACGGGCAGTTCTCGGTGAAAGGATCGGACTACAGGAAACTCTCCGACCATTTCGGTCTGTCTGTTGCCGGTTATTACAAGCGGGACGACGGCTATTTCATGAATAGTTATACAGGGAAGAAAGTAGATGCCTCGGAGAATGCGGGAGGTAGATTCAAGTTGGAGTGGCAGGCCTCCCCTTCGTTGAAAGCGATGTTCTTTGGGAATTACGACTATGTCTCCGGCGGCGCATTCCCTTATATGCACAAGGACTCAACGGCAGCCAGTTTTAATGAACCGTCGTCATACGACCGTCACCTGTTTACCAACGGGCTGTCGCTCGATTATACCGGAAACGGATACAGTGTTCATTCTACCACAGGGTTTCAATATCTGAAAGATGATATGAAGATGGATCAGGATTATACTCCCAAATCGGTTTTTTCTATTAACCAAAAACAGAAACAGCGTTCAGTGAGCCAGGAAGTAACTGTGAAATCGGATACTCAGGGAGACTACCGATGGGTGGTGGGCGCCTTCGGTTTTTACGACCATCGCGAGATAGATACCCCGGTAGCGCTCAAGGAGGATGCTGTGGCAGCGATGCAGGGCATATTGGATATGTATACGAGTCAAGCACCGTTGACGATTACTTATGCCAACGACCGGATCGACTTGCCGGGGATATACAAGAAACCCTCAAAGGGGGCGGCGCTCTTCCACCAGTCAACCCTCAACAACCTTTTTGGCTTGGACGGGTTGTCGGCGACTGCCGGTATCCGGTTCGATTATGAACACACTTCCATTGATTTCTTTACGGAAAGCGACGGAAGTGATGTGAATCTCGATTTTCAGATTCCCGGTCGCCCCATGCCCTCGATGTTTGTCGATGGCGATACGTTGTTGCAAGGAAAGTATAGCAAGGATTTCTGGAAAATACTGCCTAAATTTGCGTTAAAATACCAAATGTCACCCACTTCGCAGATATATCTTTCCGCCTCAAAAGGATATAAGACGGGAGGGTACAACGAACAGGCATTCTCAAAGATATTACAGAATGCCTTACGAGTATCGCTTATGGGGAGGCTCGCTGAAATGGCGCCTATTCCCTTAGGCCCTCCTGCCGGTTCGGGAAGCGATACGTCAGCGCCGACGCTCGAAGAACAACTCTCCTATGACCCGGAAACCAGTTGGACCTACGAATTGGGCGGCCGTTATGAGATGCTCGACAGGCGGCTTTCATTCACCTATGCCCTCTTTTATACGCATGTCAACAATATCCAGATCATCAAATTAGAAGATCAAGGCACCTCCGGGCGTACTGTCACCAACGCAGGGAAATCTGAAAGTAAAGGGTTTGAGTTGGGTCTGAAATATGTACCGTTAGATAACCTTTCGCTTTTTGCCGACTACGGATTTGCCGATGCCCGTTTCGTTAATTATGTGACAGAGAAACAGAAAGATGATAAAATTGTTGAAGTGGACTATTCCGGGAATCATATACCTTTTGCTCCTCAGCATACGTTAAGTCTGGGAGCCAGTTATGTATACCACCTTCCCTACGGTTCATTGATCGACCGTCTGACGGGGAATATACAGTACCAGGGGGTAGGGAAGATCTACTGGACGGAATCGAATCAGGACTACTACGAAAAAGGAGAGCTTTCCCAACCCTTTTACGGCATCACCAATGCCCGTATTTCGGCAGAGAAAGGGGCTTTCGGATTGGAGTGCTGGGTGGAGAATCTTTTCAACACGAAATATAATTCGTTCTTATTCGAGGCATCCGACATGACGACCAGTGAAACGAATGCGTTTGTACAGCGTGGATATCCTACCCGCTTCGGCGCTACGCTACGTTATACCTTTAACAGGTAATTCGTAATCCATTGAATATACAGAGAGGAGGCTGCCGGGGCGGTCTCCTTTTTTAATACCATGTTAGAGATCGATCTTCCCGGTCAGGATTTGCACGGCAATCAGTGCCGTACCGCAAAGCAGCAGAATAATGACAGCCCATTCCCAACGTTTGGGCTGTTCTCCTTTCTCCTTTTTCGCCTTGATAAACAGCAGGGATCCGATACCGTAGAAAAGTACCGAAAGGAACAGGTATTTGATGCCTACCGCATAGATCACATAGGTTGAATAGAGTGTGCCGAGCAGGGCGATGATCAGATTCCGCAGTGTTTTGTCCTCTTTCCTGTAACGGATCGCAGTCTTTACGGCATATAGCGATGAGAGGAGGTAAGGTATCAGTATGAGTGTAGTGGCAATGGTGATGGCGGCGAGGTAAGTCTCATTCAGTCTTGGCGACAGGATGGAAAGGAGAAAGACTTGTGTGAAGCACTGCGTGAGCAGCAGCGCGTTGACCGGCGTCCCTTTGCTGTTTACTTTAGCAAGGCGGCGCGGCATCACACCGTCGCGGGCGGCCGCATACATGGTCTCGACCGAGAGCAATATCCACGATAGGCTGGCCCCCAATACCGACACCATAATTCCCAACTTGATAATTATACCGCCGGGTGCGCCTATGATTGTCCGTTCGAGCACCAGGGCCAGAGGTGTCTCTGAAGAGGCCAGTTCCTCCGCCGGAATGCTTGACATCGCTATCAGCGTGATGAGCATGTATATTCCCAAAACAAACAAGGTAGAGAGAATAGTAGCAGTGCGTACGGTTTTCTGCTTTTTTGCCCTGCCCGACAACACGGAAGCTGCTTCTATCCCCACGAAACACCACAGTACGACCGCCATCGCGTTTCCCACCTGTTGCAGGGGTGTTGTTGTCGCTCCGGTGGCAGCGAGTTTCCACTGCCATTCCGGGATATGAAAGAGGTCGCGGTCAAAGAGTGCCGGGGCGAGCAGGATGATCAACACGATGGGGATCAGCTTGGCGACTGTCACGATAAAGTTGAGGATGGCTCCTTCCTTGACGCCCGCCATCAGGATGATGTAATAAAGCCATAGGATGGCCGATCCGATAATGAAGGAGTGGATCGGGGAAAGGGCTTGTTCACCCAGCAGATCGTTCAATGTTTTGAAAAAGAGAGCCAGGTAACTTATATTCCCCAGCCAGCCTACCGACCAGTATCCCCAGGCGGAGTTGAATCCCATATAGTCGCCAAATCCGTCGCGCGCGTAGGCATACACGCCGCTCTTTAGTTCCGGCTTCCGTCCCGCCAGATAGACGAATACCAATGCCAGCATCAATGCGCCGGTTCCACCGATGACCCAGGTGAGTATGGTACCCTGTGGATTGGCCACCCGGATAAGGTCTTTCGGGGAATTAAAGATCCCTGACCCGACCATCGAGCCGATCGCCACAAAAACCAGCAGCCATAACCCTAATTTTTCATCTTTTTTCTTCATATCGTAAATGAGGATGGTCAGATGCCCGTTGTATATTATTGAGCAGCGGTCTGTTGATAACCTGCCTCATACTTCTCCGTTCAACCGAATATCCAGATCAGCAGCACGACAATGATCAGCGAGGGGAGCATATTCATGATGCGGAGTTTTTTGATCCCCAATATGTTGATGCCGAGCCCGATCAGTAAAATACCGCCGGTTGAGGTGAGCCCGAGGATGATGTCGTCGGTAAAGAGGGTGGCGGCATATCTGGCAAGCAGGGTGAGGGAGGCCTGGAAGATAAAAAGCGGAAGGGCGGATATCACGACACCCACGCCAAAAGCGGAAGCCAGCAGTATGGCGGAGAAAAAATCCATCAACGATTTGGTGAAAAGCAGGTCGGGCGATCCGCCTGTTCCTTCCTGGATGGTGCCGATGATGGTCAGGGAGCCCACGCAGAAAAGAAGAAATGCAGTGACCAGTCCCTCCGAAAATTTCTCATTGCCGATGCGGAAGCGGTGCTTCAGGTAATCGCTCATCCGTTCGGTCCCTTTCTCAAGATCGGCCCACTCCCCTAAGAGGGAGCCGATAGCGAGGCTGCTGACCACAATGAGGATCTTCTCCATCTCGATGGCCATGGATGCGCCAATGGCCAGTGTAAAAAGGCCGATAGCCTGGAAATAGATGGTTGTGACACGTTCAGGCATCCGTTTTTTCAACAGTAGGCCAATCATGCCACCGCCCACTACCGCTGCTGTGTTTACGAGGGTTCCAATCATTTTTTATCCGATAATTTGCAAAAGTATCATTTTTTTGCGATATACGGTTACCGGGAAGGTCGAATTCAATTCGGCTTTATCGGGGCGGGTCCTAAAAACATCTTATACTCACGTTGCCACAAGCTGCCAGTGATCAAAAATTCGTAATCAATTCATTGGTTGGAATTACTTCCGTTCTGCATTAATAGTAATGCAGAATATATAATGTTTATTGTGTATGTTGAAATGAAAAATAAAATTGTGAAAATTCAGGGTCTTGTTTGAAACATGAGCCCGTGCGCAACACTGAAAAACATATGTGTAAGCCGGACACGGGTATCTTTCAGCTCTGTTTCCGTCAGGTCGAAGTAAAGGATTTTGACAATGGTTGGCGAAATATCGCCTGATTTCTGAAAATCACCATACAAATCCTGGAATGCTGGAAGCTCCTTTCCCAAGGCGGACAGGAAGGACATAAAATTCGACTGGGAATGTATATGTATGGATATCCAGGGTCTGTCCGACATATCCCTTCCACGTGAAATGGCCAAATTCCAATTGGAACGGAAAGTGCTGACGCGAATTGCTCCGAGCAATTCCAGGCAATCCTCCGGAGAAATAGGATACGGTATATCCGGATTATTAATAAACTCGACATACCGTTTGTTGAACCGTATATATGCGTCGGCTTTCTCTTTATCCGACGCTCCGGGGGCGACCCCAATTTTTTGTTCGAACAAGTCAAGCATCGTTTGCAGGTCTTCGATCTCCTCTTTGGGAAAGTATTCCTCCATATCGGGAAACGCGGCCAACGGCTTGCTTCGGTCCCCTGTGCAGCCTGCCACGACCGCCACGGCAATGAAAAGCAACAGGGCGAAAATGTTTTTTTTCATGCGGTTGGTTTTAAAGGGATTTATTTTTCAAAGATAGAAAAACTATGTAAAATAGCCATTTTTAAGGATACTCCTTTCATTTATTTTCCTTAATTTCGTGCTTTCATTTAATTACTCAGGAAATAATATGTACAATTGGTTTGAGTGTAAGATAAGATATGACAAGATGCTGGAGACCGGCATGCAAAAAACAGTAACGGAACCCTATCTGGTAGACGCCTTATCGTTTACCGAGGCGGAGGCGAGGATTATTGAAGAGATCAAACCGTTTATCTCGGGAGAGTTTTCCGTATCCGATATCAAACGGGTGAAATATACGGAATCGTTTTTCAATGAAACGGGCGACCGTTACTATAAGGCGAAGCTCTATTTCATTACCCTCGATGAAAAAAGCGGTTCGGAGAAAAAAACGGCGGTCAATATGCTGGTACAGGCTTCCATGCTGAAGGAAGCAGTAGAGATTGTGGAGACGGAAATGAAAAAGACCATGATCGACTATGCCATTGCTTCGGTAGTGGAGACGGCAATCATGGATGTGTTCCCCTATGGGGAAGAGAAGAGTAAAAAGGAGGAGGAGTGACCATACAATCTCATATTGACGTTTTGCGGGAAACTATTCCTCCCGGGGTGAAGCTGGTGGCAGTCTCCAAATTCCATCCTGCCGGGATGATCCGGCAGGCTTATGATACAGGACTGCGGATCTTCGGAGAGAGTAGGGTGCAGGAATTGGTCGTCAAAAAAGATCAGCTTCCGGGGGATATAGAGTGGCATTTTATCGGTAACCTGCAGCGTAACAAGGTTAAGCAGATTGCCCCTTTTATCTCCCTTATCCATAGTCTGGACAGTGAACGGCTATTGTTGGAGATCGAGAAACAGGGAGCGGCCAATAACCGGGTTATCTCCTGTCTGTTGCAGATCCATATCGCCGAAGAGGAAAGCAAGGCCGGTTTTTCGCCCGACGAATGTCGTCGTTTCCTTGCAGAAGGCAAATGGAGAGTGTGGCCTCATGTCCGGATTGCCGGGGTAATGGGTATGGCTACTTTTACCGACGATGAAAATCAGGTGCGTAAAGAATTCCGGCAGTTGAGATTACTGTTCGATGAGTTCAAAACCGTTTATTTCTCCGATCACCCGGAATTCAGGGAAATATCCATGGGTATGACGGGCGATTATCCGGTTGCGGTAGAAGAAGGAAGCACCATGATACGAATAGGGACCTTGATCTTTGGAGATCGTTGAACATCCCCTATTACCCATTTCCAATTTATTTTCCATATAAGATATTGATTTTATCGATAAAATGCCTATTTTTGTTGATTATAAAATTTTTGAAAAACATCGTAAGTTCATGGTCAATTTAGAAACAACCTTCGCAGGGTTACGGTTAAAGAACCCGTTGATAGCCGGAAGCAGCGGCCTTACCAATTCCATAAAGAAGATTAAAGAGCTGGAAAATGCCGGTATCGGGGCAATCGTATTGAAATCCCTGTTCGAGGAACAGATCGAGAATCATTCTGAAAAACTCTCCCAGATCGCTGATTATCCGGAAGCGAACGATTACATCAATACATACATAGAGATGAATCACATGGAGAAGTACCTGGATCTGGTCCGTTCGGCCAGGAAAGAATGTGATGTGCCCATCATTGCCAGCATCAATTGTTATAAATTGAGCCGGTGGGTTGAGTTTGCCAAAACCATTCAGGATGCCGGTGCCGATGCGCTTGAACTAAATGTGTTTGTACTGAACGCGGGAGAATTTGGAGATACTTATCTGGAAAATTCTTATGTGAACATCGTAAAAGAATTGAGAAAGATAATCCGTATTCCCGTCGTGATAAAAATGGCAAAAAATATAAGCAACCTGCCGGCATTGGTAGGTAAGCTGAAAGCGCTGGGAGCCGCCGGAGTGGTGCTTTTTAACCGCTTTTACCAACTCGATATCGATATTAGGAACATGGAGATCACTTCCGGCCCGGTATTCAGTACTCCTTCCGATTTCAGTGAGACGCTGCGCTGGACAGCCATTGTTTCCGGACGTGTCCCCGACTTTGATATCGCCTGCTCATACGGGGTGCACTCCTGGGAAGATACCGTCAAGGGGATCCTGGCAGGAGCAGGGGCTATTCAGCTTTGCAGCCTGCTTTACGAGCAAGGGCCCGATGTGATAGAAGATATCCTTATGTGTATGGAAGAATGGATGCTTCAGAACAACTACGCGCGCCTAGATGATTTCAAAGGCAAATTGAATTATGCGAATATAAAAAGCCCGGCGCTTTACGAACGGGTACAGTTCATGAAATATTTCTCCAGCTACAAGTAAAATAAAATGAATATTCAGCAATTAGAGTATATTATCGCAGTAGATAATTACCGCCATTTCTCCAAAGCCGCCGAAGCTTCCTTTGTGACTCAGCCTACATTGAGTATGATGATCCAGAAATTGGAGGAAGAACTGGGTGTGAAAATATTCGACCGGTCCCAACTCCCGGTACAGCCTACCGAGATCGGCGAACGGATCATCAACCAGGCCCGTGTGTCGGTAGCTCAGGTAAATCAGATCAAGGAGATCATCCAGGAGGAGAGGGGTATTGTGAGGGGCATCTTCCGTTTGGGGATTATCCCTACCGTATCTCCCTACCTGTTGCCGAAATTGATGCACGTTCATAGTGGAAACAGATACGATGTTCGCATCGTTGTTTCCGAACTGACCACCGGTCAGATACTGAAAGGGCTTTCCAATGACTCACTGGATGGAGGTATTCTGGCCACACCCCTGAAAGAACCCACCATCAGGGAATATCCGATCTATTATGAACGGTTCTTTGCGTATGTTTCTCCACTGGAAAAGGCGTTGTTTGCCAAAACAGCGCTCGACGAGAGCGACCTGAATTCCACCGCACTCTGGTTATTGGATGAAGTGCACTGCTTCAGAACGCAGATACTGCACCTGTGTAACCTGAAGAAAAAGCGGAGTACGAACAATTCTGTTTTTTCCTATGAAGCCGGCAGTATCGATACACTTGTCAATATCGTGGATCAGAACGAAGGGCTTACCGTTATCCCGGAGATGGCGCTTGCCAATATGACTGATAAGCAGAGGAAGAATGTACGACCTTTTAAAAACAGTACCCCGGTCCGTGAGATCAGCCTGATTACCCGGCAGGAATTTTTGCGGGAACGTTTGATCGGGATCATTATCGATGAAGTGAGATCGGCGGTTCCCAAATCATTCCAGGATACGGCCATGAAGAAATATGTCGTGCCGTTGTAATATTTGCCGGCTATAATGAAATAAAGGGTGATGAACTTTTTGGACGAAGAATTTGTTAGATTAATCTAATTTTGTATTTTTGTACTTCCTGACCCTCATATTTTATTAGAGTAAGTTGAAAGCGGCATTCAGAAAGAGCATATCAAAACAGATCGCCCGGTTGTTGATCGTGGTGCTCGGATTGTTTATCCTAAACAATGCTGTTTTTTTGCATGCCCACCGGTTGAGCAATGGTGAGATCATCTTACATGCTCACCCTTATAATAAGAGCCAGGATCCGGCTCCTATCAAAACACACCATCACACGGCAGCGGAACTGTTTTCTATAGCGCATCTTCAGTTGTTATTCTTTGTGTTAGTTACGCTGTCTGCCACGGTTTTCAGAACCGGGCATAAAAGAATCTATTCTTATATTTACCCCTTCCTGTTTCTCGAATTCTCTATGAGAACCAGGGGCCGCTCCCCGCCCATTACCTGCAGGATGGATCTACAACCTGTGTAAATTCAATCATCCCTATTTTCTTTCTCTTCCGGAAAACGGCAGTGGGTACTTCCGGATAAAATCCGCACTTTTGGGTTTGGAGAAAAGACTGCTCGTGCTACACACGTAATTCGCTTTGTATTTTTCGTTTACTTCGTTCACTACGTTCTCGTGGTGCAACTTCGTTGTTATATTCGACTATCCCATTATTCCTAATAACAATCGAATAACAGCTGAATGATAATGGAATATTAAATTTTCAAATCTTTATTCTTTATTCTGCAACAGTCTTGAATCCTGGCTAGCTAGGCCTTGGTCCTTTACTCCTTGTTTTAAAATACAACAGACAACAAAAACATTTAATAAACATATGAGAAAAATTATATTTATTGCAATAATCCTCTTTACCGTAGTGGTTGCGGGAAAGGCGCAAGCGCAGAGAGGTACGGATGCCAACATTATTGGCGATGTGCAGAGCGGAGGAGAACATGTACCCTATATCACTATATCGATAGACGGAACGACCATCGGTACCTCGACTGATGCTACCGGACATTTCCAGTTAATAAACCTACCGGTAGGGGAGTTGACGGTGCGTGTCAGCGGTATCGGCTACAAGAGCGTAACCCGGAAAGTAAATACGAAAGCCAACACTACCGAAGAGATTAAATTCGTCATTGAGGAGGATCCTCTGTTATTAGAGAGTGTAGTGGTTACCGCCGATCGTAATCAGACCAACCGTGCCGAAGCGCCGGTAATTGTCTCATCGATCTCTCCACAGTTGATGATACGAACACAATCGGTGAATATCGCCGAGGGGCTCTCTTTTACTCCCGGGCTGCGTACGGAGACCAACTGTCAAAACTGCGGATTCACCCAGTTACGGATGAACGGGATGGAAGGGCCTTATACACAGATACTATTGAATAGCCGACCGGTATTCAGCGGGCTGGCCGGTGTGTATGGGCTGGAACTGATCCCTGCCAATATGGTGGAGCGGATGGAGGTGGTTCGCGGCGGTGGATCGGCCCTTTTTGGCGGGAATGCTATCGCCGGAACGGTCAACATCATCACCAAGGAGCCGGTCAGGAACTCCTACCGTATCGACGGACGGATCGGAGCAATTAACGTGGGTGGACATGAAGGCTCTACCACAAAAGCCGACGGGCAATTGAACATCAACGCGTCGGTGGTGAGCGACGACCGGAAAACGGGCGGATATATCTATACGATGTTGCGTAACCGCGGGGCATATGATGCCAATGGCGACGGCTTTAGTGAGCTGGTAGAGATGGAGAATACAACATTTGGATTTAATGTGTTCCATAAACCGGGAAGCAAAAGCAAGATATGGCTCGATGGGTACCGGATCAGCGAATACCGGCGGGGTGGTAATATGCTCGATTATCTTCCCCATGAGGCAGATGTCGCCGAGCAACTCAACCACCTTATCTCGGGTGGAAATCTCTCCTATGATCTCTTCACCAATAGCAAGTATGACAAGCTGAGCCTTTATGCGTCGGCTCAGCATGTGGCACGCGCTTCCTATTACGGCGCTGAGCAAGATCCCAACGCTTATGGAGATACAAAGGACCTGACTTCTTCGGTAGGGGCACAGTACAATCTAAACAACGACTGGTTCCTGTTTGCTCCTTCTACTACCGTCTTGGGGATCGATAATACCAACGACAACCTGCATGATGTGAAATTAGGCGCCGGAGGAGAAGAGAATACCACCCTTATCGACCAGTATGTAAATACGCTGGGTACTTTCGTCCAGCAGGACTGGAAATCGGAGAAAGTGAACCTCTCCCTGGGATTGCGTTACGACTACTATTGGATCAAAGATACGGAAAGTGTGGGGGACGATCCAAACGGCGGGGTACTGGTACCGCGTGTAGGGGTGCTCTATAAATTGACACCCGATTTACGCTTCCGTGTGGGATATGCCAGGGGCTATCGCGCTCCGCAGATCTTTAATGAAGACCTTCATGTCGACCTGGTCAACGCCACACGGGTGGAGACCCGGAATGCTCCTGATCTGAAACAAGAGACCTCCAATGCTTTTACTGCCTCTTTCAACTCTGTATTCGATTGGGGAGGTACCTATCACGATTTTCTGGCAGAAGGGTTTTATACGTTGTTGAATGACCCGTTCGCCAATGAGTATGCGCTGATTGACGAGGATGATGAGTCACGTGGTTTTTACTACGAGAGGGTGAATGCCGAAGATGGCGCTTACGTGGCCGGGGTTAATCTCGAATGGAAATCGTTCCTGTCCACTCAACTGGAGACACAGCTCGGTTTTACTTTCCAGTCCAGCCACTACAAAACGGTCCAGGCCTGGGGGGAACAGGAAGAGAGCGTATCAAGGAATTTTATGCGTACCCCCAGTCAGTACGGTTACGCTACTTTTGTCTGGAAACCGACCCATCACTTCAATGCCTCTTTTTCGCTCAACTATACCGGACCCATGGATGTTCCACACTTCGGTCTCTATGCCGATGACTTTGAGGGTGCTGATCGGGAAAGGGTAGAGACCGCAATCAATAACGGTTACATCATAGAAGGAGAAAGGTTAGAGAGAACCCGCAGTTTTCTGGTGGCCGACCTGTTATTCTCCTATGATTTCCATTTGGGCAAAGAGACTACAATGGAGTTCTTCGCCGGTGTGAAGAATATCTTCAACCAGATACAGAACGATTACGACAGAGGTGTGTACCGCGATGCCGCTTACATTTACGGCTCCTCGCTGCCGCGTACCATCAACTTTGGTATCCGGTTCGGTAATTTGTAGGCTTGCCATGCCCCCGGTTATTCGCCGGGAGTAAACAGATTTTATCCGGGTTTCTCCCTGCCGGGAATAAGCCCGGATAAATACTATATTATCCCCCTTATCATCTCACCTTTTTATATTACTTTTGTAACACAAGATGCTGGTTGTTCAGAAAATCCTGTGATGGCAATTTGTTTGCTGACTTTATGGATACACAGAAAATTATCGACAAATATTATAAAGCAGGGACAAAACTCTATGATATCTATATGTCGCATGTGACGGATGTGACAAATAAATCCCTGTCCATCGCCCAGAAACATCCGGAATTGGCGGTGGATGTCCGGTTTATTAAGGAGGCGGGAATGCTTCACGATATCGGTATTTTCCTTACAAAAGCGCCCCATATTGCCTGTGAAGGCAGTTATCCCTATATTTGCCACGGCTACCTGGGGCGTGAATTACTTACGGAGGAAGGTTATCCCAGACATGGATTGGTGTGTGAAAGGCATACAGGTACCGGATTAAGTCTGGAGACCATTATCAACCGGAAACTGCCGATTCCCTATAGGGATATGCGGCCGCAGAGCTTAGAGGAGAAAATTATCTGTTTTGCCGATAAATTTTTCTCCAAATCGCAGTTAGGAAAAGAAAAACCGATAAAGAAGATCAGACAGAACCTGGCCAGTCACGGATGGCATCAGGTAGAGGTATTTGACGAATGGTGCGAAATCTTTCTTTAAAACGGGGTCTTCACTCCGCTTTTTTTATTTTTGGCAAACTATTTGCAATAGAATTATCGGTTCAGGATTTTAAAGAATAAGCCAAGAATCAAGACATCTCATCAAACAGAGATGAAAATTTGGAATGTTCCAGGCTCTAAAATATTTCATAGAAAAAAATAAAACAATTATATGGGAAGCAACGATCAAGGGAATATAGATCCCGAAGAGAGGGATGAAAAGGTGACCAAAGGTCAGGGAGAGACATTAAACGGAGTGTCCGGAGACAAAATGGCAGACGGGCCGGAAGAGGTTGAAGCGACTGAGGAATCAGCGGAGCATCAGCAAGAAATAGACAACCTCCGGCAAAAATATGATGAACTGAATGATAGTTATCTTCGTTTGAATGCCGAATTCGATAATTTCCGTAAACGTACGTTAAAAGAGAAGGCTGAACTCATCAAAAGTGGAGGAGAACGGGTCTTGCTTGATATTATTACTCTTGTTGATGATTTTGAACGGGCACTTGAATCATTGCATAAGACGGAAGACAAAGAAGCCATGCTCGAAGGGATGGACCTTATTTATTCGAAATTTATCGCTTTCCTGAAACAACACGGAGTGAATGAAATCGAAGCAATCGGACAGCCGTTCGATGCCGACAGTTTCGAGGCGGTAACTACTATCCCGGCGCCTGAAGGGTCGCAGAAAGGAATAGTGGTGGATTGCCTCCAGAAAGGTTATCGGCTGAACGACAGGATTATCCGTTTTTCGAAAGTGATTGTGGGGGAATAAGATGGCAGCAAAAAGAGATTTTTATGAAGTACTGGGGATACCCAAAGCAGCTACTGCCGAAGAAATAAAAAAAGCTTACCGTAAGAAAGCTATCCAGTATCACCCCGATAAAAATCCCGGGGATAAAGAAGCGGAAGAGAAGTTCAAGGAGGCGGCAGAGGCTTATGAGGTCCTGAGTGATGAGAGGAAGCGCGCCCGGTACGACCAGTTCGGCCATGCAGGCGTGGGTGGAGCCGCTTCCGGCGGTTTCGGCGGCGGAGGCATGTCCATGGAGGATATTTTCTCTCAATTCGGAGACATCTTTGGCGGCCACTTTGGCGGTTTCGGGGGTTTCGGCGGCTTCGGCAGTTCCCAGCGGGGAAGAAAGGTGAACAGGGGATCCGATCTTCGCGTGAAGGTGAAACTGGATTTGAAAGAAATCCTTAACGGTGTGGAGAAGAAAATCAAGGTGAAGAAATATGTTTCCTGCAGCCATTGCAATGGTAACGGATCTGAAAACGGGAATTCGTTCTCCACCTGTACTACCTGTAACGGTTCGGGCGTAGTGACCCGTGTGGCAAACACCATTCTCGGCCAGATGCAAACCTCCTCCACCTGTCCCACCTGTAACGGAGAGGGGACGACCATCATCAAAAAATGTACTTATTGCAACGGTGAAGGGATCGTGCGTGATGAAGAGGTCTTGTCTATCAGGATACCTGCCGGTGTAGCCGAAGGGATGCAACTATCCATGTCCGGAAAGGGGAATGCTGCCCGGAGAGGAGGGGTGAACGGCGACCTGTTGATCGTCGTGGAGGAGGAACAGGATCCGGACCTGATCCGTGACGAGAATGATGTGATATACAATCTGTTCCTCAGTTTCCCCATGGCTGCCCTTGGCGGTACGGTGGAGGTTCCCACTATCGATGGAGTAGCCAAAGTGAAAATCGAGCCGGGTACACAACCGGGAAAAGTATTGCGTTTGCGAAATAAAGGCCTTCCTTCGGTAAATGGTTTCGGCAAAGGAGATGAACTGGTCAATGTGAATGTGTATGTTCCGGAAAACCTGACTGAGAAAGAGCGGAAGTGGATGCAGGAGATGGATAAGTCGGAGAATTTTATTCCCTCTAAAACAGTACGGAGAAGTGTATTCGATAAATTCAAGAAAATGTTCGATTAGTACAATCTTTATAGATAACTATACTATATAAGCGGTAGGTGTCGATGAGCAATGCGGACAACAGACATATCATACATGAGATTACCCCTTTATCAGATAAGGATTGCTTTTATATTGCCGACCGGAGGAAATCGGAATTCACCTATCCTTTGCATTCCCATAGCGAGTTCGAGATCAATTATATTGAAAATGCCGGAGGGGTAAGACGCATCGTGGGCGACTCCGTCGAGATCATCGGCAAGTACGACCTTACGCTTATCGCCGGTGAGGAGTTGGAGCATGTATGGGAACAGTATCAATGTACCTCGAAACAGATCAGGGAGATAACCATCCAGTTCTCCAAGGATCTTTTTTTTGGTAATCTCCTCCATAAGAACCAGTTCGACAGTATCCGGAAGATGCTCAACAGTGCGCAGAAAGGAATTAACTTTCCGATGGAAACCATTATGAAGATTTATCCCATGCTTGATACGCTTTCTGCCGAGAGATCGGGATTTCATGCAGTGATAAAACTGCTGACCATTCTGTATGAACTTTCCCTGTGTGATAATTACCGTACACTGGCGAGCACTTCTTTTGCCCATATCGATGAGAATTCCGACAGCCGGCGTGTGCGCAAAATACATGAATATATAAATAACCATTACAAAGAGGAAATACGGTTGGAGGACCTCGCGGGCATTATAGGGATGACCCCCGTGGCACTGAGCCGTTTTTTTAAGTTAAGATCCGGAAAAACAGTATCCGATTATATTATAGATATCCGTTTGGGACACGCTGCAAGGCTTTTGGTGGATACAACCAATACCATCGCCGAAATTTGCTATGAATGCGGTTTCAATAATTTATCTAATTTCAATCGTATTTTTAAGAAAAGGAAAAGCTGTCCGCCGAAGGAATTCCGTGAAAATTTCAGAAAAACAAAAATGATCATCTGACTCCCTTTTTGTATAATTCTAACCCTTTTCATCACATCTTTATAAAACTATTTTTCTTTTTTTACAGGAATTTTTCTGTTGAAAAAGTACCATTATAAGATAAAATGATATCTTAAATCTCGCCATTATAGTACTTTTGTTTTGATTTTGTAATCCTATAGTCATCTTCATTTTAATAATGAATGGCTGTGGATATAATTTATAATTATTTTTAATACAGGCAAATATAGTACCTTTTTTGTTTTCGGAAAAAATTCTGGGAAAACGGAAGCATTGATTAAGAAAGTATCGTTATCGGATAAGATAATACTTGTGTTCGCATAGTACGTTAATATATCTTTGTAGCCGATATGCAACTTTTGTTAAATAATAATTTAAATCGTATGAAACGGGTGTGAATCCTGCTTGACTCTAAAAGTCTTGGTTCAGAAACGTTCCATACACCGAAATGAAAAAATGAAATAATCGTATGAAAAACGTGATGATGTTATTTCTGGCTCTTACAATGAGCCTCTCGTTAATGGCACAGCAGCGCAGGATAACCGGTACCGTGACGGACAGTAAGGATAACTCTGCGATGATCGGTGTGAATATTATTGAAAAAGGAACTTTAAACGGTACAATTACCGATGTCGATGGAAATTTTTCCCTGAATGTGATCACCAGAGATCCGGTACTGGTTTTGTCCAGTATCGGGTATGAGACGCTTGAAGTCAGTGTCGGTAACCGTTCCAGCCTGACTATTGCTATGGAAGAGGATACTGAATTATTGGATGAGGTGGTGGTTGTAGGATATGGATCTATGAGAAAAAGAGATCTGTCCGGTTCGGTTGCACAAGTAAAGGCCGATGATATCCTTTCAGGTAATCCGGCTGCGAGCATCAATCAGGCATTACAGGGCCGTATTGCAGGTACAATGGTTAATCAAAATGACGGTGCTCCCGGTGCCGGGATTAGCATGCAAATCAGGGGTACGAATTCATTCTCCTCAAATACACAACCTCTCTATATTGTTGATGGGATTCCTTTTGAAGCGCCGTCAACCCCCAGAAGTGCTGAAAATACGGATGGGAGCCTCGAAGCATCTTCTAATGCACTTTCATTCATCAATCCGCATGATATTGCATCTATAGAGGTTTTGAAAGATGCTTCGGCCACAGCTATCTACGGTTCACGTGGGGCAAATGGAGTTGTGCTTATTACCACAAAGTCAGGGGAAAAGGGAAAGCCGCGGATCGAGTTTACATCCAATCTGAGTACTTCTGCTATTCGTAAACGGATACCAGTTCTTGATGGTTATCATTATGCATTGTACCGTAATGAGCAGCAAGATAATGCATTATTGTATGACGATTCTCCTTTCACCCAGTATGTATACCCCTCACCCGGCACATGGAAATTTGAATCAAGTAATGGAGAGTTTTTAAGCGCTAGGTATAATCCTTCACCCGAAGATTTTTTATCCCCGGGTTGGAAAGAAGGTGTAGATGCCAATGGCGGTGTCTGGAGACAATGGGTAGAAGGAACAAACTGGCAGGATCAGATTTTTCAGACAGGAAGTTCTCAAGAATACAACATGCTTATATCAAGTGCAACAGACAGGGGAAATTATACCTTTTCAGGTAATTATACCACTCAGGATGGTATCATTAAAGGCACCGGATTTGAAAGATATACTCTAAGGTCGAATGTTAGTCAGGATATTTCTAAAAATATTACTGTCGGACTAAATCTCAGTTATACCAATTCTACGACCGACTTCGCCAAAGGGAACTCTTTGGATTATAGTATTCTTCGCTCTGCATTACTCTATCCGTCGACCATTTATTATGGTGATTTTTCTCAGAGCGATGAGTTACTTTGGTTATCTGCAAACCCTCGTACTTATGTGTTATCAGCAAAAAATGAATTATCAAGTAAGAATGTGTTTTCATCGGCATTTGCCAGTGTACGACTGCATGAAAACCTGGTTTTTCGTCAAAACCTGGGATTGAGTAGTTTTGAAAACCAACGTAGTACTTATTATAACCGTGATACAGGAGAGGGTGCAATAGACAAAGTGAACGGTAACGGAGGATTAAGTAACAATAGACAGTCAAATGTAGTGACAGAATCAATGCTGACCTATAATCGTATTTTCGGGAAAATCCATAATTTGAATGCCGTAGCAGCTGTCACTTACGAACATAGGGTAAGTAGTGCAGAGGCAATGCAGGCAACCCAGTTTCCCACTGACATTACCGAAAACTATGATATGGGTGCAGCGTTAGTCCCCGGTAGTCTGGTCAGCTCTAAATTTGAAAGTAAACTATTTTCAATGTTGGGGCGTATTAATTATGTATTGAACGATAAATATATTTTTACTACCAGTTTCAGACGTGACGGATCCAGTAAATTTACCTCTGACAACCGATATGCTAATTTTGCATCCGGTGCTTTTGCTTGGAGAATTTCAGAAGAACCGTTTATTAAAAATTTAAATGTGTTTGATAATTTGAAACTTCGATTGAGCTATGGACAAACAGGCAATCAGGCTATTTCCGATTATCAGACATTATACACCATGCGTGTAGCCAACTATCCACTTGGGGGATCAGAATATAGCGGTTTTGTAAGTGACCATGTTGTCAACGCCGACTTAAAATGGGAGACTACCGACCAGTATAACGTTGGACTTGATTTCGGGTTCTATAACAATCGTTTGAACTTTATTGTCGATTACTATTATAAAAAGACAAACGATCTATTGCAGAATATAAAAACAGCTCAATCAACTGGCTATATTTCTCAAATTATCAATAGTGGTTATGTGACCAATGAAGGTTTAGAGTTATCGGTAAACTATATTCCAATTCAAAATAAAATCTTTAATTGGAGCATTGACGCAAATTTGTCATTCAACAGGAACAGGATAGGCGGATTATCGGCAGATCAATTTTCCAGTCGCCTTTGGTATAAGGCCGATAATGTTTTCATACAACGGAATGGGTTACCAATTGGGGCAATTTACGGATATGTAGAAGACGGGTTCTATGATAATGAGGCTGAGGTGAGAGCCGACCCAACCTATGCGTCAGCAAGTGCCAATGTGGTCAAGTCGATGATCGGTGAGATCAAATATAAAGAAGGGCTACACGTCATTGGCAACACAAACCCTGATTATACATTTGGGGTGACCAATAATTTTAAATGGAACAACTTTACATTTGGGTTCTTTATTCAGGGTGTAATGGGAAATGATATTTTTAATGGAAACCTTATGAATGTTACGCTTTTTAATACAACCAATATACCCCAGACAGTGTATGATTATCGCTGGACTCCCGAAACAAAAGATATAGCCTGGTGGCCCAAAGCTACGAATCAGGCAAAAAGAACCTGGCTCATTTCTGACCGGTATGTGGAAGACGGTTCCTATGTGCGCCTGAAAAATATTAATTTGGGCTATACTTTTAATAAGCCACGATTCCTAAAAGGTGTGAATAGTATCAACCTAAATGCAAGTGCCAGTAATTTGTTGACCATAACTGACTATAGTTGGTATGATCCGGATGTAAATGCTTTTGGAGACGATCCTGCCCGGCGAGGAGTGGATGTTTATTCTTATCCTACAAGCAGGACATTCTCATTCGGTTTAAAAGTACAGTTCTAATTTAAAAAAATGATATAAAGATGAAAAAAAATATCCAACCGGCAGTTATATTTAATCTTCTGCTCACGCTATTACTTTTTTCTTCATGCAGTGATATTTTGGATGTAAATACCTATTCGAAAATAACCAATGAACACATTGAAGATTCAGACAAAGGGGCTGATATGTGGGTTATGGGTGCCTACAACGGACTATCCCGTATGTATGTGTATGACGAGTTTCCCCGTTGTCTGGAACTCGATAATGATTATGTAACCGGTCCGAGCTGGGCTTTCAGTGAACTAGGCGCTGGTAACTTTCAAGGCTTAAACAATCAATCGGATGCAGTATGGAAACTCAGTTATGATCTGATCAACAGAACCAATGAAGCAATTTACCATATTGAGGAAATGAAAAATGTTACTGAAGTCGCGAAGAATAATTGTTTGGGTGAACTCTATTTTCTGCAGGCTTATGGTTATTTTCTGTTGGTACGTGCTTATGGGGCAGTTCCCATTTTTAAAACTTCCATTAATCAAGGAAATGATCCCAATCAACCCCGTCAGTCAATACCGACAGTATATGCACATATCATAAATCTTTTGTCTAATGCAAAAGAGATGATCTATAAAAATACAAATTCTTCATATAAGGAGGGCCGTGTTTCTGCAGGGGCAGCAGCCTCTTTATTGGCGAAAGTGTATGCAACCATTGGTTCTGCATCAATGCCATCAGGTACAGTATATGTAAGAGGGGGTATACCTTTTGTTATGAACGGTGCTACAAAAGAACTTACACAACCGCAAAGATTATTCATTCAGAAGCAACTTGTGGCCGGTTATGAATCTTTTGACTATATTCAATATTACACTCTCGCGAGGGATCTTGCAAAAGAAGTGATGGACAAACAATACGGTGATCATGAATTACTTCCATACGAATCACTTTGGAAAAAATCAGGAAGAAACAGTAAGGAGCATTTTTTTGCCTTACAGACAAAATCGGGCGATGATTATTTCGGAGCTCTTTTTGCAAGGGCATATTCCGGTCAGATTGTGAATGGATACGTACCAAACGGAGGAGGCTTATCGCATGGTTTAAGAGATCATTGGTATAAATTATTTGAAGATCAGGATCTGCGCATTGTGGAAGGGGTTATGCATCGATATGTTCGCCAAAGTGATATGAGTTGGAATGGAGGGGCATTTTATCCCAATACCGAAGAATGGAGAATTAAGGCTACCGGTAAAGATAATGCCGGGAATAAAGTTGGTGATCCGGTGCCACCTTTCAATGATGGACGTTCGTATGGATCTTCGATAGGTGAAAACTATCTGGCTTATGTAACTAAATATACGGATGTTACCGATCGTTCTCTCACCAGAACCGATGCTATGCTCCCTTTACTTCGCTATACCGATCTGGTATTGATTTTTGCAGAAGCATCCAATGAAGTGGATGGTTTGAATAACGAAGCATTGGCTGCTCTGAATTCAGTACGTGCAAGAAGTAATGCTTCTATAAAAACAATGGGGACTTCTGAACCCGGAAGTATAGAATCGATAGAGGAATTCCGTTCGGCTGTTCTCGAAGAAAGAGCTATGGAACTGGCTTATGAAAGCGATCGTCGATGGGATTTGATCCGTTGGGGAATTTATTTGGGGGTGATGAATGGAATAGGTACGGTAGACGAGATAAATACGATTAAGATGAGAGAGTCGAAACATTTACTCTATCCCATACCTCAGGATGAACTCCTGGCCAATCAAGCCATTACAGAGAATAATCCGGGGTGGCAATAAGAATGATGTAACATTAAAATCTTTTGAATATGAAAACAATAATTAAATATATCTCAATTATATTCCTGATGACGATATACCTCATGGCTTGCGACGATATTGTAACATATGACGATAACTTTGTGGATGAGACCAAATCGTATGGACCTCCCGTTATTACACGCATTAGTCCTGTCGAAACTCCTGAAAGAGATACAACACAAGGAGGTTTCAACCAGATGGTAATCATCCATGGTGAAAATCTGAGTAAAGTAATATCAATCAAATTCAACGATCAGTCGGTAGATACCGAAGAAATATATGCTACCTACTCCAGAATTGTCGTGGCTATTCCCGGTAATGTTCCTGATGAAATAACCAATAAGGTTGTGGTAACAACTGAAAAAGGGGAGACTGAATTCCCATTTAAAGTGACTTTTCCCGATTTTATTGTAAATGGATTCAGTTGCGAATTTGGCAATGACGGTGATGAGATTTCTATTCTCGGCGAAAATTTATTGTTGTATGACCTCACCGCCGAAAATGGGGATATAAAAGTGAACGGAACCCCCGCTACCATAGTATCGACAACTGAAAGGGAGGTTAAGATTATCTTACCGACAGGTACAATCGATAATTCAAAGATCACGTTGAGTAGCCCCCGAATTCTTGCAGTGCTGGGCGAAGAACCTATCGAATTGGCCTACCGCGACCTTGGTTTCAGAATTGTGGATATTGGCCCCAACTTTATGACAAATCCCTGGACAAGGGGTTTTGCCACAGACGGTACGCAGGAGGGTGACCCGAAGCCCATATCTCCGGGGACTTGTTTCTCCCGGATTAAAGGAACTGTTGGCGGTTATAGTACCAATGTCACCGTATCTAATTATCCTTTTGATGCACCCACATCTGATCCGTTCTTTGCCGATATGAAAGCGAATCCACAGGATTATGAAATCAAATATGAGCTTCTGGTTAAATCTGATTTCCCAATAATTGCACCACAAGATCGCATCACTCTTCAAATAAATAGTTTACGTGCTATGCCAGTTTTGGAACGTGAGTGGCATCCTGCTAGGTCGGGAGTTGCTTATCATACAGATGACAAATGGATAACACAAACATTTAATGTGGATTTGTTCAAAAATGCCACAGGAGGCTATCCTGTCATGGAATCAGGGAATACTTTTACTTATGCTTATATACATGCTGTAGGCACTGTTGCGCCAACGGATTTTTCCATGGCCAATCTACGTTTTAATAAAAAAATAAATGTTGTAAGGAAACAAATATAAAATATTTTTGAGGGGCCATTGCCTAAAAGCAGCAGTGGTTCCCTCAATAAAAATTATTATGAAAAAATTTATTTTTATAATATCACTTATCGCTCTCGCCTTGGTTACCGCTTGCGAAAAAGGGGAAGATATCAAAACACCGGTTGGGCCCGAAAAACCCGATACTAACCCCGATCCGGGGACTTCCTATCCCAACGCAATGGTCGAAAGTTTTGGAGTGAATCTTTCAGGAGCCGAGTTCGGAGGTGTTTACCCGGGAGTGATCGGAACCCATTATGGGTATCCGACAGCCAATTGTCTCGATTATTTTAAATCTAAAAAATTGACACTTATCCGTTTCCCGTTTCGTTGGGAAAGGGTGCAATATGAACTGAATGGTTCACTGAATCCTCTCGATTTAGGTGAAATGAAAAAATTTGTCAAAGCGGCAGAAGATAGAAACATGCCGGTCATTCTGGATATGCATAATTTTGCCCGCCGTTCGTTCGATGGAGGACAGACCCAGACGGTGATAGGTGCGGGAGCGGAACTTACAAAGGAACATCTGGCGGATGTATGGAAAAAACTTGCGCTTGAGTTCAAGTCGTATAAGAATATCTGGGCGTACGATATTATGAACGAACCCTATTCGATGCCAACCACATCAGCCTGGTTTGAAATTGCTCAGGCAACCATCAACACCATCCGGCAAGTGGATACCGAAACACCTATACTCATTAGCGGAGACCGTTATAGTTCCGCTTTCCATTGGGTTCAGTTCAGTGACAACCTGAGGAATCTGGTCGATCCGTCAGACAATCTTATTTATCAGGCTCATACCTATTTCGATAAAAACAACTCCGGTTCTTACGGAAGTTATGTAAATGACGTTTTCGTCCCCTCAACGTATGAAGCCGAAGAAGCAACGCCGCAAACCGGGGTGGAAAGGATCAAACCTTTTGTGGACTGGCTGAGAAAGTATAACAAAAAGGGGATAGTCGGAGAATACGGAATTCCGGATGATGATCCGAGGTGGAATACAGTATTGGAAAATATGCTTATCTACATGAGGGATAATGGAGTGCCCGGCACCTATTGGTCGGCAGGTCCCAGGTGGGGCAATTATCGCCTGGCCGTGCAACCGACCAACAATTATACAACCGATCGGCCTCAGATGGCTGTATTGGAAAAATATACCGTCACCGATCCGAAGTAAGAAGTTTTAATAATTCATATTCAAAACAATAAATAATGGGTAAAAAAATAAAGTTTTCGTTTTTAGTAGCAGTAATTATGGTGACAAGCCTTACTGCTCAGAATTTCTCAAAAGTAAATAATCCTCCTCAACCCTTTGGGCTGAACCTGGCCGGGGCCGACTTTGGTAAAAACTTCCCCGGGGTATATAACAAAGATTATACTTATCCTACAGCCGCCAATCTCGATTATGTCAAATCAAAAGGGTTCCAGTTGATCCGATTGCCTTTTAAATGGGACAGGATTCAGCATCAGCTTTACGGAGAATTGGAAAAAGAAGAGCTTGAACGCCTGAGATTTGTTGTGGATGAAGCTGCCAAACGGGATATTCTTGTATTGTTTGATTTGCATAATTACGGACGAAGATACCTGGGTGAAACGAGATATATTATTGGAGAAGGTGGATTGGAGATAGCGCATCTTGCTGATTTATGGGGAAAAATTGCAAAAGAATTCCACGAATATGAAAATATCTGGGGTTATGGTTTAATGAATGAGCCAAACAACATGCTGGACGGTACTCCCTGGGTAAAAATTGCACAGGCATCCATACTGGCCATTCGAAAGTATGACATGAAAAACTCGATTGTAGTGGGAGGCGATAGCTGGAGTTCGGCAGAACGCTGGATGCAATTCAGTGATAACCTGAAAAATCTCTTCGATCCTGCTGACAATTTAATTTTTGAAGCGCATGTTTATTTCGATAATGATGCTTCAGGAACCTACAAAAAAAGCTATGAAGAAGAAAAAGCCAATCCCTATAAAGGGATCGAACGTATACAACCTTTTATCAAATGGCTGCGGGAGAATAATTTAAGAGGTTTCATTGGCGAGTATGGTATTCCCGATGAGGATGAACGCTGGCAGGTCTGTCTGGACAATTTCCTCTCTTATCTGCAGGACAATGGAATCAATGGAACCTATTGGGCTGCAGGCCCGTGGTGGGGGAAAAACTTCATGGCCATTCAGCCGATAGAGGGTCAGGAACGCCCACAGATGAAGATTGTAGAAAAATATCTCTGGACAAAATAGATAATTTAGCGTAACTGTTGTATGAAAATAGGATTACTATTGATCGGTCTGTTTTTCGTCTTTTCAAAAGGTGTATCGTCGGAAATCACTCAATTTACCTCGATAAGTTCTTCATGCGGACGATTGGTTATTTCGGATAATAAGAGATTTATCGTCCATGAGGACGGAACACCTTTCTTCTTTTTTGCAGATACCGCCTGGCAACTTTTTCACCGGCTTACAAGAGAAGAGATCGAGTACTATTTTCAAAATCGGGCAAGTAAAGGTTTTACAGTCATTCAGGCAGTCATCTTACCCGAACTGGATGGATTGCAAACCCCAAATCGGTATGGAGCACTGCCCTTAATCAACAGTAATCCGGAAACACCCAATGAAGCATGGTTTGACTGGATTGATGAAGTCGTTGCCATGGCGCAGGAATATGGGTTATACATGGCATTGGTACCCACCTGGGGTGACAAGGTGGACAAGAAATGGGGAGTGGGGCCTGAAATCTTTTCAGTGGAGAATGCGTGTGAATACGGTAAGTTCCTGGGAAAACGCTATAAGGATATGCCCAATATCATTTGGATGAACGGCGGTGATCGTTCGGCCGAAGGTAAGAACTATGAAATATGGGATGCCCTGGCAAGGGGAATCAAATCGGAAGATAAGCATCATTTAATGACCTTCCATCCGCAAGGCGAGCGTTCCTCTTCCGAATGGTTTCACCAATCCGACTGGTGCGATTTCAACATATGCCAGACCAGTCACTCACACACAGACTATGCGATCTATGAGCGATTGCTGGTAAAGGATTATCGGTTGAAGCCGGTGAAACCATGTATCGATGCCGAGCCCCGTTATGAAGATATCCCGGTTGGGTTTAAGCCCGAAAATGGCTGGTTCGACGATACAGATGTGAGGCAGTCGCTTTACTGGAGTCTTTTCTCGGGAGGATTTGGCTATACTTACGGTAGCAACAGTGTCTGGCAATTCTATGAAGAGGGACGCAAACCAATGTGCGATGCACGGAGAAGCTGGCAGGAAGCGCTTGACTTACCCGGCTCATTTGCGATAAAGCATGCCAGCACATTATTGGGATCCTTTGATTATCTGAGCCGCGTGCCGGATCAAAGTCTCATCGTCAGTGCCAATAGTAACAATCGGGAAAAAGTAGTGGCGACACGAGGTGACGGCTACGCCCTGGTATATATTCCCACTGGAAAAGAGACCATTGTATCTCTTGAAAAAATGAACACCACAAAAAAAATCAGGCTCTCGTGGTTTCAGCCCGTCACCGGTATAAAAACAGCCATTAAAATAACCAAAGCAAAAGGAAACTATGTTGCCAAACCGGCGACTCATGGAAAAGGAAACGACTGGATTTTAGTCATTGAAGAGATAAGATAGGCAGGACAATTAAAAATTCATTAGAAAAATATATGGACAAAGAGATATTACGTATTATCAGTGAGCACGAGAGTCTGGTGACACGTAAAAATGAAATAGTGAGCAAAAGTAATGGCGTATATAACCGCTATAAATACCCCATTCTCACCGCAGAACATGTTCCGGTGAACTGGCGGTATGATCTGGATTCGGATACCAATCACTATATGATGGAACGTATTCAGATGAATGCGGTGATGAATTCGGGCGCTATTAAATTAGGGGATAAATATATATTGGTTGTCAGGGTAGAAGGAGCAGATCGCAAATCATTCTTTGCCGTTGCAGAAAGTCCCAATGGTATCGACAATTTTCGTTTCTGGGATTACCCGATCCTGATGCCGGAAGGAGAAAATCCGGATGTGAATGTGTATGATATGCGTCTGACGGCACATCAAGATGGCTGGATATATGGCATCTTCTGTACAGAGCGTAAAGACCCTGATGCTCCTAAAGGCGATCTGTCTTCAGCCATCGCTTCAGCGGGTATTGCCAGAACAAAAGACCTGAAAGAATGGGAACGGCTGCCCGATTTAAAAACCAGGTCACAACAGCGGAATGTAGTGCTGCATCCCGAATTTGTTGACGGTAAATATGCACTCTACACCCGCCCGCAGGACGGTTTTATCGATACAGGCAATGGAGGAGGAATTGGTTGGGCATTGGTAGATGATATCTGTCATGCCGAGGTTACAACCGAAAAAATAATCGAACCGCGTATTTACCACACCATCAAAGAATTGAAGAATGGAGAAGGACCTCACCCGATCAAAACAGCGAAAGGATGGCTGCATTTGGCCCATGGGGTACGCATGTGTGCTGCCGGACTTAGGTACGTTTTATATTTATATGTGACCGATCTGGATGATCCAACCAGACTCATCGCCTCGCCCGGAGGGTATTTTATGGCACCCGAAGGAGAAGAACGGGTGGGTGATGTTTCCAATGTATTGTTTTCCAACGGATGGATTGTTGATGATGATGGAACGGTTTTTATCTATTACGCCTCATCCGACACCCGGATGCATGTAGCAACTTCTACCATAGACAAACTGATAGACTACTGTTTCAATACTTCTGAAGACGGCCTTTGTTCAATGAATTCCGTTATGTCGATTTTGAGATTGATCGAAAAGAATAAAAAAGGTTTTTCGGAAATAATGATGAAAGATCATTTATATAAATACTTATGAGACCTACGATTAATATACTGTTGTTATTTGTTTTTAATTCATTCCTGTCCGTTGCCCAACTGTCCGAACAATTGGTGATAGTGCACGTTTCTCCCCAGAACAGGGACTGGGACTATACCCTCGGCGAAAATGCCAGGTTCGATATAATGGTCACCAAAAACCGATTCCCCTTGGAGAACGTGGAACTGCGTTATGAGTTGTCGTACGATATGATGCCCGCTTTCAAAAAGGGAACGGCATTACTCAAAGACGGCAAAATGCAACTTGAAGCGGGTACAATGAAACAACCGGGGTTTCTGCGTTGTCTTGTCTATGCTTCATATAATGGAAAAGAGTATGAAGGGCGTGCGACAGTGGGTTTCGAACCTGAGAATATTATTCCTGTAACCCGGATGCCTGACGATTTCAATCAGTTCTGGTCTGATGCGATCAGTTATAATGCACGCCTGCCGCTGGATTTGCGTATGCACCTGTTGCCCGGCAGAAGCACTGCGAAGGTCGATGTATATGAAATCGATTTTCAGAATTACCATGAAGGAGGGCGTATGTATGGTATACTATGCATGCCGAAAGCGCCGGGAAAATATCCTGCTTTGCTGCGTGTACCCGGAGCGGGGATCCGTCCATATACCGGTCATATTCCTGGCGCTGAAAATGGTTATATTACACTCGATCTCGGTATTCATGGTATTCCGGTGACCATGGATAATTATATTTACGAGAATCTGGGCAAGGGCGCCCTTTATAATTATCAGTATACCGGCTGGGAGAATAGGGATAAAGTTTATTATAAAAGAGTATATCTGGGATGCATAAAAGCAGTCGATGTCATTTTCAGCCTGCCCGGATTCGATGGTCAAAATCTCGTTGTACAGGGGGGCAGTCAGGGCGGCGCATTATCCATCGTGACCGGGGCCCTGGATAAGAGGGTGAAAGGAGTCATAGCCCTTTTTCCTGCTCTTGCCGACCTTACTGGGGTGTTACATGGGCGGGCCAGTGGATGGCCTGCAATTTTCAGCGACACAAACGAACCTGCTTCACTTCGCGACCTGAAGGTGCAGAATACGCAGTATTATGATGTGGTAAATTTTGCCCGCATTCTTACTGTGCCCGTATTTTTCTCTTTTGGCTATAACGACATGGTGTGCCCCCCGACCTCAATGTTTGCCGCCTACAATGCAGTCTCCTCTCCCAAAGAACTGATGGTAGTTCCGGAGACAGCCCATTATGCCTTTCCTGAGCAGTGGAACAGTTCCTGGAAATGGTGGCTGGTCATCAAAGATAAGTAAACATTCAGGCCATTGGGCATCATCCCATGGATTGAGTCACTCAATTTGAATGAATTATATCTGTTTTATTCACTACATAATTGATTTTTGATATGCGATTAAAAGACCGCTATTGGATACTTTATCTGGGTATATTGGCTGTAATGTCTCTACCTGTTACTGCTTTTGCCAGTGCTCCTTTCATAGAAGGTTTTAATAATATTACATTGGAAATGTCGTTGAAACCTTTTAAGAAAAATGATCAGGAATATATCCGGGATGTCTGCCGGAAGGCATTTCGTCAATGGCAGCCTTTACTTCAACATGCCGATACTGTTTCAGTGATGTTATGGACATCTGACGGATCCGAAATTCTTGATTATTCCGGTGATATGAACCAGGAACTGGAATGGGCAAAATACATCGGTAACCCGAATGCTCCCCACCCGGTAAATTCCGGCCCGCGATCACTCACATTGCACGACAGGGCTTATACCTATATTGAGCAGCCGCCCGTGTTTACATATGGTGATCTGAAGTTTATTGTCCGGACCATCAGGGAAGAGGGAGTGAAATTGACGGGGAAACCCATCCGGGTGGGAGCTACTTTTGATCCCGGACCGGAGTTTGCTGTTTCCTCTTTCAAGTATGAGCGCCACCCCGAAGTGTGTATGGCCAATACCATGGGTACCAAATCATTTGTAGTTTGTTATGCCACATTGAATGCTGATAACTATCCCTATGCAGCTTATCCCGAAGGAATCCCTCAGGGGACACTCTTCGGCACCTTCCTGGGTAAACAAAGCACTGCCTTTCTGGGTGATCTGGGCTTCGATTATTTATGGCTCTCTAACGGATTCGGTTTTGGGATGGAGACCTGGAATACCATAGGTGCTATTTTCGACGGACAGGTTTTCCATGGCGAGAAAATGGAGGATATCAGAAGTAAGATATTGTTGTTCTGGACATCGTTCCGGGAAGGTTGTCCGGATTTCAGGGTGGAAACCAGGGGTACCAACCTTTCGACCGGGATTGACCTGGCAAGGGATGGGGTGGACCTGAAAAGTATCTACGAAGGGAATTTTAATATTCTGCCGCCTCCCAACTCCCCATGGGCTGCGTTGGATGGAGATTTCGGCCTTGAACTCACGGGATTTATGTCCCGAATGGCGGAACTGCCGGATGATCGCTATCTTTTCCGCTTTTACACCCACGACCCATGGTGGGCAAATAGTCCCTGGCTTGATCGTTATGGACGTGAATCGCACGATATCTATATGCCCATGTCGGTCAGCCGCATTGACAGTAAAGGCAAAGTGAAACTTCCGACCCACCTTAATTTCCTGTCTATTGACGACTCTTATGGCAATATGCCCGATCAGGTTCCCAATGAAGTAATCCCGCATATCTTACAAGCTCGTAAAAATTCTCCGGATGCTGCCGGACCGGTTGTCTGGGTATACCCCTTTGATGAATATCATCGTTATGCCTTTAAAGAATCCGAACGTCTGGAAGAAATTTTCTATGGAGACTGGTTCATTCGTCAGGCAATTAATGAGGGGTTTCCCGTAAATACAGTCGTTTCCACCACAAACCTCACCACACTCATGAAGCAGGGAAACAAGGTGCTCGATGCTTCAGTACTGGTAACGATAGTACCTGATGCGGGTTCCGACATGGAAAAACAGTTGATGGATTTTATCAAAAAAGGTGGCAAGGTTATGCTTTATGGGCCGGCCGGCCACGCAAGCAATGAATTCCTCGATTTTATGAATATCCGGCTGGTAGAAGCATTATCAGGTACTTTCAATCTGGAAATATCCGTAAAAACAGACCATGTACAACTGGCGGGTCAGATCCGGCATGATGCGCGCATGTCGGGTGGCGGAGTCGAAACAGTTCTCGATAAACCGGGAAAAGATACAAAGGTATTGGCATCCGTAGTGCAGGACAACCAACGGCGTGATGTGGTTGTATTACGGGAAGACCCTGCATGGAACGGAGGTTCAGTCTGTTATGTGAGAGGGACTAATTCGGCTACTTACACCGGAAGTATGTTGCTCTCAAATGACGATCCGGACGAATGGTTCATCGGCGGTTCTTTGATGCGTTATGCTTTGTCGGAACTGGGTTATGCCATTTTTTTCAGTAAAGATGAAGCAGCATTAAGAAACCCTGTCAACTGTATATCACGGCAGGGTAACGGTTTCTATTTTGCCGGTTATGTACCGAACCAAACCGTAGAACAACAGTTCCGGTTTCCCCAGGGTGTACCTGTTTTTACCGGAACCGAGACCAGGTTGAAGAATGGTTTTTCAACCTATCGCTTCCCTAAATCATGGAACAAGGAATGCCGTGTTTTTGTGGAGCAGGATGATGGAATTGTTGCTTGCCGTGAGATGGCGCCGGTTGAATTCAATGTTAGCCGGAAGATTGGCATAACCGGGCTGAACAATGCAACGGTAAGGGTCTATCCTGAAAATGACGGTAAATACTATAAAGCGATGCCCCAAAACAATCATTATCCTGCGGAAGAGATCATCCTTGAATCGAAAAAAGGAAACGATTTTGAGGGTAATTATTACGAATATAAAAATATAACCGGTGAGTTGGTAATCACATGGTAAGAAACAAGCATGATAATCAAGTGCATATCAAAATAACATATGAACAAGAAAGAGCAGACATATATACCATGGTTAGTGGTCGGGTTGTTGTTTATTGTGACAGCGCTGAGTTTTCTTGACCGGCAGGTTCTCTCAATGTCCATCATCAGGATTAAAGAAGATATCCCAATCTCCGACAGCGATTATAGCTGGATCACTAACGGGTTTATTGTCGGATATGCCCTGATGTTTACCCTGGGTGGGGTATTTATCGATAAGTTCGGGACAAAACTGGGGCTTGCTCTATCGTTGGCTATATGGACCATCGCCTCGGGTTTGCATAGCATCGCCACTTCAGTTTCTGCATTCGTTATCTTCCGGTTTATCCTGGGAATAGGTGAGGGAGCTTGTTTCCCGGGTGTTATCAAAAGTGTGATCGAGTGGATACCTGTGCAGAAGAGATCACTGGCGACCGGTATAGCCATAGGTGGTTCAGCCATTGGAGCTGTCATTGCACCCTTGATGGTCATTTATTTGCTCGATAGTATCGGTTGGCGGTCCTTATTTCTTGTTACGCCTGTCATCAGTTTTATCTGGATCGGCTTCTGGTTGTTTTTTAACAACAAAAAGAATAGTGCCTATAAAGTGCGGGGAATTCCATTATCCGGAAGCCAACCGGAAAAAAAATACTCATTTAAAGCAGTGCTGAAGAATAAAAATGCATGGATTTTTATCTTTATGCGGATATTATTCGACCCGATTTTTTATTTTCTCATGTTCTGGATACCTAAATTTATGAATGAGAGCCGCGATATATCATTGGAGTTGATAGGTAAACTCTTCTGGATACCTTTTCTTGTTTTGGGTATTTCCAATATACTGGGCGGATATATTTCTGATAAATTGTTCTTCAAAACACAAAGCATCGATAAAGCAAGAAAAATATTGATGGGCGTAGCGGCATTGTTGACGCTTTCCGTTCTCTTTGTGCCGGGTATTGATTCTGCATATGCTGTAATTGCCCTGATTTCCCTTTTTTTCTTTGCTCATGGGATATGGATCACCAACTACTCAACAGCAATAGGCGATGTTTTCGGTATGAAGGCTACATCTACCATGTTCGGATTGACCGGTACATTTGGTGCAATTTCGGCTTTTTTTGCGAATCGCGGGATTGCCCATATTGTTACTAACTATTCCTACGATCCGCTTTGGTTATGGGCAGGTTTGATGTATCCGTTCGCCTTCGTGATTCTGATGGTCTTTATTCCGAAAATAAAGAAACTGGATGCTTTTGCATAAAAAACAGATAATATATAAGTGTTAAATTGATTGTCATGAGAAATGTTATAAAAATAGATTATGCCTCGCAGGCGGCAAGTAAAAATCCGAGAGTCGGAGTAGTAGGCGTTGGCCATCATACCTACTGGGGACAGTTTCCGGGTTTGTTGGATGAAATGTATAAAAAGCTGGACATCTTCGTTGAAAAATTACCGGATTATGTGGATGTATTTGATTTCGGTTTGATTGATGATGCTGAAAAAGCGTATAAAGCAGTCAATACCATGACCACGGCGAATCTTGATTTGCTTTTTTGTGATATGGTAACTTACGCCACTTCCGGCACTTTCGCAGTAATTATGAGAAATCTGAATATCCCTATTGTGCTGGTAGCATTACAACCTTTGCAGGGGCTTGATTATACCAAAGCTTCCACTTTCATGCAATTGATGAATGACGATGTTTGTTCACTTCCGGAATTTACCGGAGTGGCGATGCGGCTGGGGAAACCCATTCCTGAAACAATAATAGGTACCTTGCATGATGATCCGGAGGTAGAGGCCCAAATCAATGAATATTGCCGGATCGCCAAAGTGTTGCATGGGTTGAAACATGCCCATTTCGGGCACATTGGCCATTCATTGAATGCCATGCTCGACATGCACTTTGACCCGACGATGTTTACTACCTTCTTTGGATGTCATATTAAAGCTTGTGAAGCAAATGAAATTGTGAAGGAATACAATGACGTGACCGCTGAAGAAATTGAAAAGGCCCAAAAACAGATTTTGGCTTTCTTCGACACACCGGATCCTGTATCTGATCCAATCTCAATGAAACTCAGGGATGAAGACCTGTATGTGGCTGCGAGAGTATATATAGCATTGGAACATTTTATTACAAAAAGCAGATTGAGCGGATTGGCCTATTATTACGACGGATCTGTTGATAGCCTGGAGCGTCAGATAATGAGCAACCTCATAGTCGGTAACTCATTGCTGACAGCCCGGAATATTCCTATGTGCGGGGAATCCGACGTAAAAACTCTGATCGCCTTGTTTATCATGGACAGAATGGGGATTGGCGGAAGCTTTGCTGAATTACACCCTGTCGACTTCGAGGGGGAATTCATCCTGGTAGGGCACGACGGCCCCCATAATATTTCAATAGCCGAAGGAAAACCAGTCATCCGAAGTCTGAAGAAATACCATGGAAAACCCGGTTCGGGTGCAGGTGTGGAGTTTAAAATCAAAACCGGTCCCATCACCATGCTGAGCATCAATTCAACGTATGATGGGAAATTCAAATTTGTCATCGCGGAAGGAGAATCCGTCGATGGTCCCATACCCCCGACAGGGAATACCAATACCCGCGGAAAATTCAAACCCGACATTCGGACTTTCCTGACTAACTGGGTTAAAGAGGGACCGACACATCATTTTTCCCTTGGGATTGGACACCATGCCAGAACCCTGAAAAAAATAGCCAATTATCTTGGACTGGAAGCTGTAATAGTAACCGACAAACAATAATACACAACTCAAATTTGAAAATACTTCCCGAATGATGAACAAAACATTGTTGTCAACGCTTGATATTGCAATTATCGTTATTTACCTTGGATTATTAATTTTCATTGGCTTTTATCTTAAACGAAGGGCTTCCAGAAACCTGGAGTCTTATCTGCTTGGAGGAAAATCTATTCCCTGGTATATGCTTGGTTTGTCAAACGCTTCCGGGATGTTTGATATTTCCGGTACCGTTTGGCTGGTAGCTATCACGGTTATTTACGGATTGAAAAGTATATATATCCCCTGGCTCTGGCCGGTGTTTAACCAGATTTTCCTGATGGTTTACCTGTCAGCATGGTTACGCCGATCCGGGGTAACAACCGGTGCGGAATGGATCGGATTTCGTTTCGGTAATGACAAGGGAGCGGTAACTTCGCACTGGATTATTGTGGTCTTTGCTATTCTCGTTTGTTTAAGCATGCTTGCCTATGGTTTTATAGGTATTGGGAAATTTATAGAAATATTTCTCCCCTTGAAAACCATATTTCCGTCATTAAGTTTTATTCCTGATGCATATGTTCCGCATGTCTGGGGTATTGTTTTTACTTTGTTTGCCGCTTTTTACGCTTTGATGGGGGGAATGATGAGTATTGTTTGGGCTGACGTGGCACAATATGCCATCATGACATTGGCTGCAATAGCGGTAGCTGTTATTGCTATGGTACACCTGGATATCATCGAATTCTCATCCTTGGTTCCGGAGGGTTGGTTCTCACCGGCATTTGGTAACCATCTTGCACTGGATTGGAGTGGCAAACTATCCGAATTCAACTCAAAGATTCAAACCGACGGGTATCAGTTGTTTTCTTTTTTCTTTGGGATGGTACTTATGAAAGGAATATTGGCCAGTATGGCTGGGCCGGCACCTACCTATGATATGCAGAAAATTCTTTCCACTAAATCTCCCCGCGAAGCATCATTAATGAGTGGATTTGTGTCCGTTATTTTACTTCCTGTGCGTTATTTTATGATCGCGGGGTTTGCAGTGATCGGACTGATCATCTTTGATCAGATCAAAGGGCAGATTACAGTGAACGGAGTAGTTGATTTTGAGTTGGTTCTTCCTGCAGTAATTGCCCATGAATGGATTCCTGCAGGATTGGTAGGGATAACTCTTGCCGGACTTCTGGCTGCCTTCATGTCTACATTTGCAGGCACCTTGAATGCTGCACAGGCATATTTAGTCAATGATATATACATTAAGTATTTAAAACCAGATGCTACCTCTAAACAATCCAATCGAACAAGTATCATTGTAGGCGTGGTTGTTGTAATAATCAGCATTCTTTTCGGGGTAGTTGCCGAGAATGTAAACAGTATATTGCAATGGGTAACAGGCGCGTTATATGGGAGTTATATTGCTGCCAATATTTTAAAATGGCACTGGTGGAGATTTAACAGCAATGGATTCGCATGGGGAATGATTGGAGGATTGATTCCGGCGCTTATATTGCCTTATGTGCCGGTTGTGAATACCATTCTGCCTTTATATTATTTCCCTGTTATCCTGGTATTTTCAGTCATCGGCTGCATTTGGGGAACCTACGCTGCTCCTGCAACAGATACAGCAGTACTGAAACAGTTTTATGCAAAGACACGTCCGTGGGGATTCTGGAAACCAGTACATGATATGGTCGTGGCAGAACAGCCTGATTTCCAGAAGAACAAAGCTTTTGGCAGGGATATGCTCAATGTAACCGTGGGTATTATCTGGCAAACAGCATTAGTCGCTGCGCCCATTTATCTGGTAGTGAAACAGGTTAGCTCTTTCGTTATTGCACTGGTAATTGTCGGTATAGGTTCTGTGGTACTCAAGAAAAACTGGTACGATAAACTTGAGGAGTAGAAATAATACCTTATCCTTAAATAATATTAAATTAGAGCGAAAAGGCATGAAAATATTATAGAATGAAAGTTTAAATGGATTTTTTTTATTTATTTGCAACTATTAAAAATCCAGTTAAGATGAGTAGTTATTCGATCAAATCCTTGGAACAATACTTTAAGGTATACCGGAAGTCGATCCGGAAGCCCAAGAAATTCTGGGCGAAGATAGCCGAGAATAATTTTACCTGGTACCGCAAATGGGACAAAGTGGTGGAATTTGATATGGAACAGGCGGAATTCACCTGGTTCAAAAATGGCAAACTCAATATTACCAAAAATTGTATCGACCGGCATTTAGCGAACCAGGGCGATCAGAATGCCATTATTTTTGAGCCCAACGATCCGGAAGAGCCGCCCCGCTATTATACCTACAGCCAACTTTATGCCGAGGTGTCCAGGATGGCCAATGTGCTTCGGGAACAGGGAATTCAAAAAGGCGACAGGGTATGTATTTACCTGCCTATGATCCCTGAACTGGCTTTCAGTGTGCTGGCCTGCGCACGTATCGGCGCGATTCATTCCGTGGTGTTTGCCGGCTTTTCTTCCAACGCATTGGCTACACGTATTAACGATTGCACCTGCAAGCTCGTTATTACTGCGGATGGTGGGTTCCGTGGAGCCAAGACTATCGACCTGAAACGTATCGTAGACGAGGCGCTTGTTAAATCCCCGACGATAGAAAGAGTGCTGGTGGTAAAGCGCACGGGTCAGGAGATAGATATGGAAGAAGGACGGGATCTCTGGCTGCAGCCTCTCCTGGATGAAGCGCCTGCTACCAGCAAGGCAGAGGTAATGGATGCCGAAGACCCGCTGTTCATTCTCTACACTTCCGGTTCTACGGGAAAACCGAAGGGGATGTTGCATACCACGGCAGGGTATATGGTCTACACTGCATACACCTTTAAAAATATATTCAATTATATGCCGGGCGATATCTATTGGTGTACGGCCGACATCGGATGGATTACCGGACACTCTTATACTATTTACGGCCCGTTGCTCAACGGAGCCACCACCGTCATTTTCGAGGGGATTCCTTCTTATCCCACCCATAGCCGTTTCTGGGAGGTGATCCAAAAACACCGGGTGAATCAGTTCTATACGGCGCCCACCGCGATCCGTTCCCTGGCAAAAGAAAAAATTGAATATGTACGGGATTTCCGGCTGGAATCGCTCAAGGTGATCGGGTCGGTCGGCGAGCCCATCAACGAGGAAGCCTGGCACTGGTATAACGACCACGTAGGCAACAAGCGATGTCCGCTGGTGGATACCTGGTGGCAGACTGAGACAGGCGGGATACTGATATCGGCCATCCCTTTTGTTACGCCGACCAAGCCCACATACGCTTCTCTGCCCTTTCCCGGGATCAAGCCGGTGTTGATGGATGAGTTGCGGAATGAGATCGAAGGCAATCAACAAATAGGCAACCTTTGTATCGAATATCCCTGGCCGGGCATTGCAAGGACTATCTGGGGAGATCATCAGCGTTATATCGATACCTACTTCAAAACATTTCCCGGTAAATATTTCTCGGGAGATGGCGCCCTGCGTGATGAAGTAGGCTACTATCGTATTACCGGGAGGGTAGACGATGTGATTATCGTCTCGGGACACAACCTGGGAACCGCGCCTATCGAAGATGTGATCAACGAGCATCAGACGGTAGCAGAGAGCGCTATTGTTGGATATCCGCACGATATCAAGGGAAACGCTTTGTACGGGTTCGTGGTGCTGAAAGAGACCGGTTTGTGGCGTGACCGGCAGAATCTCGCAAAAGAGATCAATCAACTGATCTCCGACCAGATCGGTGCCATTGCCAAGTTAGACAAGATCCAATTCGTAACAGGATTGCCCAAGACCCGTTCCGGGAAGATCATGCGGCGTATCCTCCGTAAAATCGCCGAAGGAGAGCAGTCCGACTTTGGAGATATCACCACGTTGGTCAATCCCGAAATCGTAGAGGAGATCAGCCGGGAGAGAATATAGCATTTTGTATCTATGTCAATTGGTTCTTGTTAAGTCTCGAAGTTATTCAGGTATTATAGCCTGAAATATCACTTTCGGTTCAATCTTTTCCCGGTTTATAGCATATATTTTAAACTTTTTAATTTTTGCTCTCCTCGTTTATACAATAAATTCAGTTTATATTCACAGTCATTAGTATCCCATTAAAATTGGGATGTTATTAAAAATCAAATAAACTTGGCCCATTATGCCCAAATCGTTCTTTGTCATTTTGAAATTTAGTTTTGTCAAAGAGGTTGAAGATGAGTTTTATCGGCCAATGGAATAAGGAAGAGGAGACACTGCATATCCTCCCGCACTGGAGCTGGGAAGGGCGGGAAGGAGAGGTAACCCCTGTCTTTGTGTATACCAATTCCCCTTCGGCTGAATTATCAATGGAAAGAGTCAGGGAAAAAGAACGAAAGACCTTTCCGTTCCGCTCGACGGAAGTTATACCGAAGAGGCGCAAAAGAATTTCGAACGGCAGAAACGGTATCGCCTGATGTGGATGGGTATCCGGTACGATCCGGGAACAGTGAAAGTAGTGACATGTGATGAGAAAGGAAACGCCATGGCTGAAAAAGAGATCCGTACTGCCGGAAAACCGTACGGATTGGTGCTCGAAGCTGATCGCGCCGTAATCAGTGCCGACGGCAAAGATCTGGCATTTATTACGGTATCGGTAACCATCGTCGAGTCGACGGAAAAGCCCGGTACCAAACCGCTGGAAGCAACGGCCAGCGGTTTGGGGAAGGCGAGTATAAAGATACAGACAAACTAATCCGGGCTTCCTAGTCGGGTATGATATCAGTCAGTTTTACGGCCTGGAACGTCATGTGGGCCACGCTGCTTTCGTATATAATACCGATTGTCTCTCTGTCGATCATCGTCAGGCATGAATAACCCCATCCGTGATCTTCGTCGAGAAGTAACTGATACTTATCGGGGAAAGAAGCTCCTCCATCCAGGCTGATTTTGATCGTTATCTTATTTCTTTCCTTGTTGGAGTTGGGATTTGAGAACACCAGGATATCTTTGTTCAGCACATTGTCTTTGGCGTTTACCTGTAAAAGGCTGGCCATGCACACCGGTTCCTGTAAAGCTTTCCGGGAGGAAGAGTGCTCCATCCATGTCAATCCCAGATCTTTGGTAGTTGAAATGGCACGGCTGCCGCCCCTGTTGTCACGCATGTTCAGCATAAGTAAGCCTGGTGCTGTTTCAGCCACTTGTGCTTCTGTCGTATTCGGGCGCGCCGGGTTATGTATTTTCCATGTTTCACCCCCGTCTTTACTGTACATGATGCCGGCAAAAGGAACGGAAGTCGAATCGATAAATTGTATCGGAAAGACCAATGTCCCGTCCTGCATGGTGATGCCTCTTCCGGGGCCTTGCAGCAGAAGTCTCCACGACGGGTCTTTTACCTGCTGCGTAATATTGATCGGTTCGGACCATGTTTTACCGTCATCGGTACTTTTTGCCAGGACAAGTTGTCCGGTTTCATTGATGTCCATTCCGGCCTGTGAGTTGTGCCATGCCCGTCTGTTCCCCATGCCGTGTGTCCATAACGCTATCACCCAGATTGTCCCTGCTTTCGTATCAACCAGTATGGCCGGATCGCCTACCCCGTTTTGCGCTTTCGGTAATCCGCCGTATTGGCCGAAACTCAAAGGAATCCGCATATCCTCCCAGGACTGCCCCTTGTCAGTGCTCCTGCTCAATCCTACGTCTACATACTCTTGCAGATCGACGCTGTTGTTGTAACGGATGTCGTAAACAGCCAGGAGTGTACCTTCTTTGCTCGTGGCTAATCCCGGGATACGATAAGCGGCAGCGCCGTCGTCACCGGCATGGCGTACCCCGATTCCCATGCGATGTGTCGCCGGCTTATCCTCCCTTGCTATAAGGGCATTTTTCCCGTCGAGTTTAGCCGAAGCAATATCTACATCAACCTTTGAGAGGAGTGAAGCGTTCGGTTTCATTTGCAAGCTAACCCAAAAATAGTTAATTCCCGGGAACAGGATATGTTCCGGCTTAAAAACCACTTCATTGGCTGGCGAAGGTTGCCCGCCTATTTTGATAGAATACGATGGAATTGCTTCACGTGTTTTCCCTTGTGCGTTATGACTCGAAATATACTGTACCGGGGCATAATGGATATTTTCCTTCCGTTCCGGTGCTTCGGTACCTCCATAATATAGTTTTACGGATGCTATCTCACCGAGATTGGTATCCCCGGCAAACCTGAGTTTTATCTCATCCAGTATCTTCGAATTCCGGGCATCTATTCGGATGTAAAACAATACGTTATCCGATCTGTCAATTAAGATCGGAATTTTTGTTTGTTTTACCTGTATCGTATCTGTTGCCTGAATAAAGAGAGAGAAGCAAAAGAATAAACAGCCTAAAAATAGTTTTTTCATCATCAATTATTTTTATTTATTGTTGAATAATGGAGTCACTAAATTCTTTAAATTCTATTACACCGTTCAAAAAACCCAATAGATTCCAGTTCTTTTTTGATAATAGTTTCCTCTTCGTCCGTAACGTTCCGGAATGGTGTACACGGTTGATGTCCTATCCAGGCCGATCAGCTTCATGATACACTTCCCGGCCACAATATTACCCCGGTAGCATGCGATTACGCTACTCACTCCGTTACTATTTCAATCAATATTTAAAATATATGCTGATATAATGGATGTAATATAAATATTTCTGCAGAATAAATATATTAATTTTATAAGTAAAAGATAGAAAATAATTTATTAAATAGGGAGCTGTTAATGATGTTTAACTGTTTTGTGTTCGGGGATGTTGTCAGGAGGATTTTATTGATTGTTATTATAATATGAACGAAGATAATCCGCAGGGAGAGAGGCGGTGAACGAAAAAGGAGAGGATAAGTTTCTATAAAAATATCCTTTATTTATTTTTTATTTAAAAAATATCCCTATATTTGTCAAGGATTTTAATTTTTATTATTGATCTGATAAAATAAACACATATATGAACTGGCAAAATGAATTTATACCGGCCTTTTCCCTTATATTAATAAAAGTTAACGG
>ENA-UOOI01000400-UOOI01000400.1-fermentation-metagenome-genome-assembly--contig:-NODE-400-length-56331-cov-6.669166_pt1 | contig 56331 bp, 38 predicted proteins | sample MGYA00245779_ERZ724027 | MGnify/ENA primary metagenome ERZ724027 (study PRJEB28704, sample SAMN03018318) | fermentation metagenome | biome: anthropogenic terrestrial biome; feature: soil; material...
CCTTGGCTAATGGTTGGTAACTACTAACCCCCATAGCGGACTTTCACCGCCTAGTCAATCGTCATGCGTGGCGCACTCAAAAAAGGACCGATGCATAAAGACATCGGTCCTTTTCCTGGTATCGCACCTGAGTTTCTGCCTTGCCTAGCGATCAAGAGTTACGGCTGTTGCGGCTGATTCTGCTGCTGCAAGGGACAACTGGAACAATTAGGCTGCCCGGTTTTCCCGCCGCCAACACCGTGCATTCCGGCTCCAGCCCCTTTTCTGGCACCGCCCAGGCCCATTCCCATGCCTGGACCGGCATTTTCGATCCATTGATCCATATATTTGCGTCGCAGTTCCATGCGATCCTTCATGTATTCTCCGGTTGTCTTGTCAACCTGGCCGAACTCTACCCTCTTGTCGACAGCCTTTTTCTGCAAGTCGATAATCTGATTGTAGATGCTCTCGAGCTCTTTTTTCTGCTCCGGTTTGAGAGCATTGGTCACTGCAGCAACGGCGGGAATGGCCATGGCTACCAGCAGAAGTGCCACGGCAATGGCAACGATCAGTTTGGTGTTCTTTTTCAATAGTACAACCCCCTTTTCTGTCTTAATTTTACCCGGTACTTGTGAAGAAGTTGTGAAGGGAATAAAGTAAAAATAAACCGCCCAAAAAATAAGCCGCCCGGTTTTGAGCCGGGCGGCGTTTGCATTATCGGTTTGTTACTATCCCTTATTGTTTTGCCAGATATTGAGGTCCAAAATTATCGCCATTGTCAATCTGCTCAAGGTTGTCAATTGCTAAGAACTGGATATAGAGTTTATTGCCATCACGTTTTGCAGTCAAAGAGAAATGCACAATCGTTTCTACATCTGAGGCTTCAAACTTCCATACGCCCAATAAATTTTCATTAGCATACCCATAATAGAGACAATACTCCGGAGCCTCATCATCATCGCCTATGATAACCCATTGCTTGGCACCCCATGTGATAGTGGTCTTATAAGTGTAGGAAAAAAAACCCGTAAGTGGAACCTCGCCACCGATTTCGTCCTCAAATTTAACTTCGAGTACGTGTCCGCCAATGGCTTCAGTGCTTTTCCATGTTCCGCGAATTGAGCTGGTGTTCAAGAGATTGTCGTCATTGCCGCTGGACTTATCACATCCAAATAGGGCAACCAGACTAACCAGCAAAAGAATGACAACCAAGTAACGCAACCGTCTCATTCAGGCACTTCCTTCCAAATAAAATGGAAATTCTTATCCGTATAGTTAAGTACTTCTGCAAATTTTCCTGCCAGATCTGCATAAAAGCCAAAATAATTCTAGTTTTGATTATGTGTGCTTTTATACGCTAATTATTTATTTTTATTCAGCGTCGGGACGGCAATGTTTGCGCACCGCACTTTGGAGGTAGATCAAAAAGGAGTCTACCCCATATAGGATAGGCTCCTCGAAATTTGGTGCGGCGAGAGGGACTTGAACCCTCACGGTTGCCCATACGCCCCTCAAACGTACGCGTCTGCCAGTTCCGCCACCGCCGCATTAAAGTAACAAATGGAGCGGAAAACGGGATTCGAACCCGCGACCCTCGCCTTGGCAAGGCGATGCTCTACCACTGAGCTACTTCCGCATTGACCACAATTCACAATTGATTGGATCTGTCTGCCGACCAAACATCTGCCAAACATCTGCTTCAGTCGACAAAAACTATTATAACAGGGACGAAGCTAAGCTGTCAAGCACTACCGCTGAAGACCACCAAATGAATTATGGCAACGTTCTCAGGGATTGGATGAAATCATGGCGCGCCCGCAGCACCGATATGCTCTGCTTGCAAACTAAAATAGGGCTTTTTCGGTTTCAGCGTCAAACAGATGCAACATTTCAGGCGGGAAATACAGCTTCATTTTTTGTCCGGCTTTAACTGCATCATGTGAGCTGGTCTTGAGTGCCAGCTCTTGTGCGCCTGCTTTTAAGTATAAATTCGATTCGGCGCCAATCATCTCCACAAAATCAACCACCGCTTCAAAAGCATCAGCGTGTTCAGCCCCGCCATCTCTGCAAATCTCAACCCTTTCGGGGCGCATGCCCAGAACCGCCTTGCGCCCTACAATAGAGGCGCATTCGGCCCTGCGGCTGATCGGCAGCGCAACTTTAAAATGCCCGGCATCCGCAATAAAGTTGTCGCCATCAGCAATTACCTGCACAGGAATTAAGTTAATCGGAAGACTGCCAATGAAGGAAGCCACAAACAAGTTTTGCGGCTTTTCGTAAATCTCGAGCGGAGCGCCAACCTGCTGGATCAAGCCATCCTTCATCACCACAATGCGGTCACCCATTGTCATAGCTTCGATCTGATCATGCGTGACGTAGACAATTGTTGTCTGGAGACGTTTATGCAAGTGGCTCAATTCGGCACGCATCATGACACGTAGTTTAGCATCCAGGTTGGACAACGGCTCATCCATCAAAAAAACTTGCGGTTCACGTACAATAGCCCGTCCCAAAGCTACCCTCTGTCTTTGCCCACCCGAGAGTGCCCGGGGTTTTCTCTTAAGCAGGTCGCCAATTCCCAGTATTTCAGCAGCCTCTTTGACCCGGCGGTCAATTTCCGGCTTGGAGAATTTGCGCAGTTTAAGTCCAAACGCCATATTTTCATAAACAGTCATATGCGGATACAGGGCATAATTCTGAAACACCATGGCGATATCGCGATCTTTAGGAGGGACTTCATTAACAAGGCGCTCCCCAATATAAATATCACCGCTTGTTGGTATCTCAAGTCCTGCAATCATGCGTAAGGTGGTCGTTTTTCCGCAACCAGACGGACCTACTAACACAGTAAACTCACGATCATGTATTTCCAAGTCTGCTTCATTGACGGCCTTTACATTACTACCGTCGAAAATCTTGGTAACCTTCTCAAGCCTGACTCCCGCCATTAGAGTACCCCCTTTATCTAAGCTTTCACTAAGCTTTAAGAGATTAGATCAACTCACGAATGTATAATTCTACGGCAAACCTGAATCACCTTCTTAAAAAAGTGATATCAGCAAAACCGAGGGAGACCTAATAAGACAATGTTTGGTACCGGTTTCAGAACATTTGCGGTCATTATTCACCGCTATTATTCAACGGTATTTCCGTCAAACCTTCTATTTATCATTTATATTTTTAAAACCAGCAGGAATTCGAAAACGTTCTGAAGAACGCATCTCGAAAATATAATGAAACTGGTACCACAACATTTTGCATGTTTTGCCCGAATATGCTGACATTTCAATGGGAACCGGTTTATCAAGGAGTGAAAGCGCATGGCTAATATCAGCGACGTCGCCCGCGAAGCAGGAGTATCCAAATCAACGGTTTCCAGAGTCATCAATTGTAATAATATTGTCAGTGAAGAAATGCGTGTGCGGGTAACACGCGCCATGAAGAAACTGGATTTTCAACCGAACGCACAAGCCCGCAGCCTTTCTTTAAAAAGAAACAACTTTATTGGGGTAATCGTCCCGGAAATCCGGCGTCCCTTTTATGGCGAGATCATTGACGGTATTGAGGAGACGCTCGTCAATGCCGGTTATTATCTGGCGCTCTGTTCAACACATAACCGGCCGGGACATGAGCTGAACCTTGCCCGCCTGATGCGCGAGCGCCGCGTGGACGGGTTGATCATTGTTACCCCCAGGGAACTGGATTCTAAAACGCTGCAAAACCTCGCCGCCGAAAAATTTCCAGTTACTCTGATTGACGGCACCGCCAAAGCACTAGTCAGTTCCGTGATCATTGATAATTATGAAGGTGCCCGCACTGCCGTACGGCATCTGATCAAACTCGGGCATCGACGCATTGGCTTGATTGCCGGCCTTGACACTCCCGAATGCCGTGAACGCCTGCGTGGCTATCGGGAAGCTCTCGAGACCGCCAATATCGCTTTTGACCCCTCCTTGGTAGTGCGTGGTGATTATCTCGAGGAAAGCGGAGCGTCCGCCACGGAAAAGCTCCTGTCGCTCCACGGACGTCCCAGCGCTGTCTTTGCCACCAGCGATCTGATGGCAATTGGAGCGCTGCGCACCATGCGGAGCTACGGACTGCAGGTACCGGATGATATCTCGCTGGTAGGCTTTGATGATATTGAACCTGCCCGTTGGGTCTCCCCGATGCTCACTACCATCAGGCAGCCGCTCCGGCAGATGGGCGAAATTGGGGCCAAAAAAATGCTGAAGATTCTCAATGGCGAAGAACCGGAGATCACCAGAATTGTTCTGAGCGGTGAGCTTATCGAGCGCGAATCCAGTGCTCCCGCTCCCCCAGCCTTTCGTGAAGAATACTTGCGAAAAGGGTGAAAATGTGGCAACATACGCACATCATTCTGCGCTGCGTTCCGGATTGCCGTTAGGCGGTATTGGTGCCGGCACTTTGGAATTTTTTCCGGATGGCACCCGTGGGGCATTTACCGGCTTAAACAACTGGGAAAAACCTTTAGGTCAACTGCATAATTTTCGTTCCGGGCCGTTTGGCGACTATCGGGTGGCTAATCCGTTCGCCGTATGGGTTGACGATGGCCGCGACCAACCGTTTGCGTTTCTGCTACAAACCCTATCCATCGGGACTGCGCCTGCCGTGGATGGCATCAAAATGGCTGGACTATTTCCAGTTGCCGAATTGTCTTTTGACTGTGGCGATATTCCACTATCCATAAAGATGATTGCTTTCTCACCCTTTATCCCAGGCCGGGATGAAGATTCCGGAACTCCAGCTGCTTTTTTCAGACTGACTATTAGCAATAAAGGCGATCGGCCCCTTAAAGTATCGGCAATGGCGTCGGCTGTCAATTGCATAGGTTCCTGGAATGTGGCCCGGTACAATGAAGCTCTTAGCGAAGGCAATCTGGCCGGTATTATTTTTCGCAAGGATCGGCCCGACCCCTTCGACCCGCGTGAGGGTACGATTGCTCTGGCGGCCCGGCATACTGCTGATACAGATACATTCATCTGTGACAGCAGCCCGTACGTCAAAAAGTGCTTTCGGGATCTCGCTGCGGATGATTTGATTGTGGCTGGCTGGGATCAATTTTCGCAATCCGGATCTTTACCGGCCGGATTGGGGCCTCAGCGACTGGAAGGTGAGTTTGGCGAATGGATTGGTGCCATTGCGCAGCGTCAGCGCGATCCTCTGCTGCCAGGCACCAGTACCCAATGGGAATTTGTCTATGCCTGGCATATGCCCAACCACCCGAACGGACATCAGTATGAACGCAAATATCCGGATGCCTGGGCCGTAGTCGAAGATGCCTTTGCTCGTTTTGATGAGCTCTATCAGAGCACCGTCTCCTGGCAAAACAGCCTTGTGCAGCACGCCGCCCTGCCTGACTGGCTTGCGGATGCTCTGATTAATAACCTGTATCCCATTGTTTCCGGAAGCTGGTGGGTGCGGGATGGTCGCTTCGCCCTACTGGAATGCCCAACGCATCATCCGCTACTGGGGACGCTGGATGTTCATTATTATGGTTCAATACCATTAGCGCTGTCATTTCCCAACCTTGAAAAGAGTACGATGCGCCAGTTTGCGCATTACCAACTGGCTGACGGATACATACCGCATGATTTGGGCAAGAACCGTCTCGACTGCCCCAGTACGGGCACCAGCGCCGGACCGCGCTGGAAGGATCTCTGTAGCAAATTTGTGCTACTGATCTATAGAAACGTACTCTATTGGCAGGATGAGCAGTTCCTGACTGAAATGTACCCGACCTTGATCAGAGCAATGGAGTGGCAGGCCAGCACTGATCAGGATGGCGATGGATTGCCAGAAAATGAAGGCATGGACTCCACCTTTGATAATTGGATAATGAGCGGAGTTACGCCCTACACGGGCAGTCTCTATCTGGCAGCGCTGAGAGCTGCGGAAAAATGTGCCCTCCTCATGCATGATCCGCAAAACGCACGGGTTTTCCATGAAAGATTTGTCAGGGCCTCCCACTCTTTTGATGCGCTTTTGTGGAACGGAACATATTACCGCGCGACCACAGATAATGACTGTACCATCTGCCAGCTTAATGGACAGTGGTATGCTCATATGCTAGGCCTGGGTTATCTGCTGCCTCCGGATAGAGTAAAAAGAGCCGTCCAGGCGATGCTGGATCTGAATGCCGTCTGCTCGCCGTATGGTGCTATAAACTCGGTATCAGCCCGGGGGCGGGCCACTCCCAAAGATGATCTCAACCACCAGGCCGGCAACATCTTGCCAGGCGAAACATATGCGCTGGCTGCTCTGGCGATCTTCGAAGGTTTTACCGATCCGGGGCTGGATTTGGCCCGGAAAACTTACGTCAATATTGCCGGGCAATCCGGATGCATTTGGAATCAGCCGGATGTCATCAGCGCAGACGACGGCAAAGCACTTTTTGGCGATGATTATGAGCGCAACATGTCCATATGGTCTTTATTGCCCGCCTTGGCACAACATGACCAACAGATCGCATCCCTTTGGCTGCAATTGCTTGATCAGGCAAAAAGCTTCGCAATGGGGAGGGGAAAAGATGAACTACGGGAGATTTGATCGCCAAAGCCGTGAATTCGTAATTGAACGGCCCGATACCCCTACCCCATGGATCAACTATCTTGGGGATCAGACTTATGGCGGTATCATTTCAAATACTGCCGGCGGTTTCAGCTTTGATGGGGATCCCAAATACCGGCGCCTTTTGCGTTACCGTTACAACAATCTCCCCATGGATCGCCCCGGTCGCTACCTTTACATCAAAGAAGCGGCCGCATCCGACCCCCACCCATTCTGGTCGCCAACCTGGGCGCCAGTGCATGCCCGGCTGGACAAATATGAATGCCGCCACGGACTTGGCTATTCAATGATCACAGGAGTTCGCAACGACTTGAGCGCTGAAGGCCTTTTCTTCGTGCCGCCTCAGGCTCGGCTGGAAATATGGCGCTGGCGTTTTAAGAACCTGCGCCAGGTCGCAGCGCATTTTCAGACCTACAGTTATGCTGAGTTTTGCCCGTTCGATGCTGATAATGACCTGACCAACCTGGACTGGACACAGCAAATTGCGCTGGCCTGGTATCAGGAACGCATTATTTACTTCACAACCCATATGCGTACCGCCGGATGCACTTTTGTACATTGCTCCCATACCCCGCTTGGTTTTGACTGCGATCGGGAATCCTTCATCGGGAACTACCGCAGTGAGTCAAACCCGGCGGCCGTTGAAAGAGGTTCTTCCGGAAACACCTCCGCTTACCGGGGTAACGGCATTGCGTCATTCTCGCATGCATGGCAGCTGGAACCCGGTGAAACCGCTGAGCTGACATTGATCATGGGCATTGCGCCTGATGAACAATCCGTCGCTGAAGCACTGGCACCTTACGCCGATAATCCGCAGCAAGTCGAGCGCTCCTTAGCCCACCTGAGAGAACGCTGGCAGAGCCGGCTGTGTCGCCTGTCGGTCACTACTCCCAATCAGCTCTTTGATGAAACCCTCAATACTTGGAATCCTTATCAATGCATGACTACTTTCAATTGGGCGCGCTTCGTGTCGCTCTATGAATGCGGCATCCGACGCGGGATCGGGTTCCGTGACAGCTGTCAGGATACTCTGGGTGTGGTCCATAGTGAACCGCTGGCAGTCAGGGAACGCCTTACCCGCCTGCTTGGCAAACAGTTCAGCGAAGGCGATGCCTTTCATCAATATTTTCCGTTTACAGATGCCGGCGATCTAAGCGGCTATTCTGATGATCATCTTTGGTCGGTACTGGCGGTCTGCCAATATTTAAAGGAGACCGGCGATTTGGCTTTCCTGGCACAGATCATTCCTTATGCCGATCGCGAGGCAGGCGCTGGTGGCGCTGGCGGTGCCAGTGCGTGCACGGAAGCCGGCACTAGCACCAGCTCCGGCCCAGTATATGAACATCTGTGCCGGGCTGTCGAATTCGGCCTTGCCAATGTCGGTCCGCATGGGATCCCGCGCATCGGCTATGCCGATTGGAATGATGCCCTTAATTTGCCGGAGCTGGAAGGCCAGCAGCCGCCCGAGAGCGTTCTGGTCGGGCAACTCTTATGCAGCACGCTACTTGATCTAGCCGAGTTGGCAGAATATATTGACAAGCCCGATGACGCCACCCATTTTCGGGAGGCCTACGCCTCGATGGCGCAGCGCATCAATGAAACAGCATGGGATGGCAACTGGTATATCAGGGCATGGCAGAGCGATGGCACCATGGTCGGCAGCTCACTTAATGAAGAGGGACAAATCTTTCTCAACACCCAAAGCTGGGCCGTGATCTCCCGCAGCGCCGATCGCCCTCGGGCTACGGCCTGTATGCGATCCGCCCTGGAACGACTGAATACACCACACGGCTTAATGCTGTTGGCACCACCATATCGCAAATACAGTGCCGCGATTGGCGGATGCACCACTTATCCTCCGGGAGCCAAAGAAAACGGGGGGGTCTTTGTTCAAACCAACCCATGGGCCATTATTGCGGCTGCTATGATGGGCGATGGAGAACTAGCCTGGCGCTTATATGATCAGATTATGCCTGCCAACCACTTGCATGATGTAAATGTTTTTCAGGCCGAGCCATATGTTTTCTGTCAGAACATCTTGGGAACCCCCCACCCGCTCTACGGATTGGGTCGCAACTCCTGGTTGACCGGCACCTCCGCCTGGGCTTTCGTGGCCGCCACTCAATACATTCTGGGTATCAGGCCGGGCTACGATCGCTTGATTATCGACCCCTGCATCCCTCCGCACTGGCCTGGCTTTAAGGCTGTGCGTCATTTCAGGGGCGCTGCCTATGAAATCGAAGTACTAAACCCGGAAAGAGTCAGCCATGGAGTGAAATCAATCAAGGTTGACGGACAGATTGTTGATCATATTGCCGCCGCGGCCTGCACAGCAGCAGCCTGTAACACCGATGCCCATGTTCGGGTCCGGCAAGTAACCATTACCATGGGAAGTGAGGTGGAGCAATAACTATGAATCCTTCAGGAATGCAGCGAACCGTCGTAGCCATTAAGAAATATGCCCGCGATTGGCGCTGGAATCGCATCGCCTATCTGTTGATCTTGCCAGCATTGATCGGTACAGCAATTGTTCATATTCTCCCGATGATCTCAAGCATACTTATCAGCTTTAGAGATTTGGACATTTTTTCACTGCAGCAATGGACCAAAGCGCCATTTATCGGGTTACGGAATTTCATCGATGGCTTCAATCCCGTTACCACAATCGGCCAGCGCTACTGGCGTTCCGTCCTGAATGTTTTGATTTACGGCGCGGTGACTATACCGGTTGGGTATGTCATTGGCCTCGGGGTGGCCTTGCTGCTTAATAAGAAATTCGTGGGGCGAACTCTGGTGCGCGGCATTGTCTTGCTGCCTTACATACTGCCTGACTCGGTCACTTATAACGTCTGGCGCTTCATGTTTCAATCCCGCATCGGCATTGTCAACAAAACTCTGCTGGCTTTGGGGTTGATTCAGGAACCTTTAGTCTGGCTGGTTGGCAAATACTCGATGATCGCCGTCATCGTCGCCAGCATCTGGAAGGGTTGGCCATTCGGATGCCTGCTATTGCTAGCCGGGCTACAGACGATACCGCAGGAAGTCATCGAAGCTGCCACAATTGACGGGGCTGGCCCCTGGCAACGCTTCCGGTATGTGATCTTTCCTTACTTAAAGCCGGTCACCAAAACCTTGTTATTATTAAACGTCATTTGGAATTTCAATGCTTTCAACCAGTTCTTTATCATGCTGGGCAGTGATCCCGGGATCCAGACCGACGTACCATCCGTATTGATTCACCGGGAGACTTTTCAAAATTTCCATTTCGGTCTGGGCTCAGCCATGTCATTAATTCTAGTAATCCTGATGATGATTGTGGCCGCTGTTTACCTGAGAACCCTGCGAGTCAACAAATCGATGGAGGAATGAATATGGCTGGTATTCTTAATCGCAAGAGACAGCAGGTTCTTGGCCGCATCACTATCTACCTATTAGTGCTCTTAGTGCTGGCCATGGTTCTCCTGCCTTTCCTGTGGATGCTGTCCGGATCGCTCAAAACAACTCTAGAAATACAAGGCGCTGACGTGATGGATCCGGCCAAATCTCCCCGTTGGTGGCCACGCACATTTACTTTTGAGAATTACATTGAAGCCAATAACACCGTGCGTATCCTGGATTACTTTAAGAACAGCCTGATAATCAGCATCGGGACCATGATTAGTGGCGTTCTGCTGAGTGTCATGGCAGCCTATGCGCTCTCCCGCTATGCCTTCCGTGGTCGCGGAGTCTATGTCATGTCCCTGTTGATGACACAGATGTTTCCGGGAGTGCTTTTTCTAATCCCTTATTTCGTCTTATTCGTCTGGTTCAAAACCCTGACCGGAATACCAATGCGCGATACATACTGGGGTATGATTCTGACTTATACATCTTTTGCGCTGCCTTTTTCAATATTAATGCTGCGCAATTATCTGGAATCGATTCCGCGTGAAATTGATGAACAGGCGGCGCTGGATGGCTGTACGCCATGGGGCACGCTGTTTCGTATTATCCTGCCGCTTTCCAAACCCGGAATGGCAGCGGTGGGCATCTATTGCTTTATTATGGCGTGGAACGAAGTCTTGTTTGCCTCGGTACTCACAGGACAGTACACGAAAACGGTTTCAATCGGTCTGCTGGAATACATTACAACCCAACAGGCCCGCTGGGCACAGATGATGGCGGCCTGCGTAATTGTCTCCATTCCGGTCCTAATCCTGTTTACAATCATGCAGAAACAAATCGTGGATGGCCTGGTGGCTGGTGCCACAAAAGGCTGACAGTAGTAGGAGGTGATTATCCTCGAAAACATGGGTGGTTGCTCAGTTTTTATCAGGATGAGAATTGTTCCAATCCAAAACTGAGGGAGGTTCGTAGGATGTTAAAGAAAGGTGTTTTGCTGGCACTGATGCTCGCCACAGTCCTGCTAATCGGCGTGTTCAGCGCTGCAGCCGCTCCGAAGCAAATCGTCTTTTGGGCGATGCCAAATGCCCCCGATGCCACACACATTCCCTGGGTAGAGAGTGTGGCGAAAGAGTTTGAGGCTAAAACAGGCTATGCTGTCCGTTTTGAAGTGGTTGGCTGGGATACTGCCTGGACCAGAATTACGACGGCAATAGCCACCGGTGAGGGCGCTGATGTCTTCCAGGTTGGTACTACCTGGAATCCACAATTCGCCGCCACCGGAGGCCTTTCCGTCATCGACATCAACGAATTCGGCGGTTCTAAAGCTTTCATGAAAGCCAACCTGGACTCCACCACATACAAAGGAAAGTACTACGGAATCCCATGGTTCGCCGAAACTCGCTGCCTGTTCGTGAATGTTGACATGTTCCGTGAAGCAGGCGCTAAATACCCGACCACGCATGACGAACTGATCACAGCTGGTCAGAAGATCGCAGCCAAGTATGGAACAGGAAAAGGCATTTCTCTGGCAGGAACAAATGCCTGGGATCTGATCCATAACTGGGCAATAATTCTCTGGGGCAATGGCGGATCCCTGCTTACCAACGATAACAAGAAGGCCGCCTTTAACAGTGATGCCGGTGTGACGGCCATGAAATGGTACGTCAGTCTGCTGGAGAAAGGTATTGCGGATAAGGCCTGTGCAGAATATAATCAGCCACAGGCTGACGCCGCCTTTATCAACGGCAATGTCGCCATGTGTTATATGGGCCCGTGGAACATTGCCAACATTGAGCAGGAAAACCCCAGCCTGAACTATACCATTGTCGAACCGCCGCGCGGCCCTAAAGCCAAAGCCAGTTTTTCCGGAGGCAGCAATTTAGTACTCCTGAATTCCAGCAAAAATAAAGAGATCGGCAAGGAATGGATTAAGTTCTTGCTCGAAAAGAAACGCATGGTGGAATACACGCAGAATTTAACGCACATGTTGCCGGCTACGGTTAATGCCTATGGTGATCCCTATTACGCCTCTGGAGTGTGGAAGACTTTCAAATCAACTCTTGACTATGCCACCGCCTATTCTCCACTTGGCGTTTGGGGTGATATTGAGAATGCCATTGTACTGGAGTTCAAAAACATCCTGACAACTTATGTTAATGGCAGTTACAAGAGTGACACCGCCAAAAAGGCCCTTGATGCAGCCGCGGACAAAGTCAATAGCGCCCTGACTAAGGAAAAATAGGCAACACCGCATCATTACTGATCCCTTGTCGCCAAACCGGCCCTCGCCAGGGCCGGTTCCAGTTTTGCATAGTTATGATCGGCGTGGAAGAATTATTGTTAGCGCGATAGGATTTTGAGATAATACGCTGAATAATATTAGAATGTGCAAACGTTTGCGCAACATTGGCGCGGACATATATATGATCATCTTTTACAGGAGGAATGATGACGATGTCTAAATTACGGGCCTCATTACAGACCGCTGATTCTGATTCGCCAACGACACCACGGGTTGCCTACTTCTGTATGGAATATGGACTGCATCCGGAATTTCATCTCTATGCCGGTGGCCTGGGTATACTAGCCGGCGACTATCTCAAAGCAGCCCACGACTTAAATCTGCCTGTAGTCGGAATTGGCTTGTTATGGCGACAGGGATACACCCGTCAAGTTTTAAATGAACAAGGCGTGCCTTACGACACTTATCCGATTTATGATTATGAGTTCCTCAAAGATACTGGCGTAAAGGTTAAAGTTGATATCAGGGGGCGGGTCGTCACCTGCAAAGTATGGCTGGTCGATAAATACGGCAATGCTCCACTCTACTTGCTGGACACTAATCTGCCCGAAAACAGTGATCGTTGGATTACCGGTCAGTTATACGGCTGGTTTGGCGAAGAACGTGTGGCGCAAGAGATGGTTCTGGGAATCGGTGGGGTTCGTGCACTGCGGGCGCTTAACATTCCCGTCGATGTTTATCATTTCAATGAAGGGCACGCGGCTCTGGCTGCTCTGGAGTTAATCAAAGAGAAAATGAATGACAACGGATCTGGCTTTGAGCAGGCGTTGGATGCTACACGCAACGAAATCGTGTTTACAACACACACTCCGGTGAAAGAAGGCAACGAATCCCATCCGCTTAATCTGTTGGAGTATATGGGGGCCTTTAATGGCCTTTCGCGGGAGCAAATGATCGCGCTGGGCGGCGACCCATTTAATATGACCGTGGCAGGATTGCGGTTATCTCGTCTTGCCAATGGTGTCTCCGCGCTACACGGTCAAACTGCCCGGCAGATGTGGAAGGATGTTGCCGGGGCGGCACCGATCATTGCGATTACTAATGGCGTCCACGCTGGCACTTGGCAGGACGCCCGCATGCGTAAGGCTTATGAAACCGGCACCGACTTGTGGCAGCCCCACCTGGAAGCTAAGAAAGAATTGTCGTCCGCCGTGCAGGCCCGCACCGGGGCGCAGCTCAACCAGGACAGTCTACTAATCGGTTTTGCGAGGCGGGCAGTGCCATACAAGCGAAGCGATTTGATTTTCAGCGATCCGCAGGTCATTGAACCATACTTGCGCGATGGCCGCATTCAGTTGATCTTCTCCGGCAAAGCGCATCCATTGGATGATCAGGGCAAAGCAATCGTAGCGCGCCTGGTTTCATTCAGCAAAACCTATCCGAACAGTGTGGTCTTCCTGGAAAATTACGATATGGAAATTGGCCGACTCTTGACCAGGGGTACGGATATCTGGCTCAATAATCCGAAGCGCCCGCTGGAAGCCAGTGGAACATCCGGCATGAAAGCCGCTATGAATGGCATATTGAACGTCAGCGTACTGGATGGATGGTGGCCGGAAGGATGCATCCATGATGTGAATGGCTGGGAATTCGGTCATGGCTATGAAGGCCCGCGGGCCGATGAAATAGATTTGGCTGGTCTTTATCAAGTCATGTTGGGGCAGGTTGTGCCGACTTTTTATCAGAATCGCCAAAAATGGACTCGCATGATGCGGGCGGCGATCGACATGTCTGTGGAACAGTTTTCAGCCAACCGGATGATGCATGAATACTTCGAGCGGATGTATGCTGCAGGGCGACAGGCGCAAGAACGGCAGGCGTAGGCGCGGCCGGCGTAGGCACGCCAGGCGCGGCAAGCATAAATTTGCGTGAGTTTTACCAAATATAGGAGGAATTTTTGTCCCGTTGTCGCATAATTCATCAATAAGAATAAACACCAAAACCGCGAGGAGGAATACTTATGGCAGAAGTCAGGTTCGTGGTGCCCTACCCCGAAAAGATGTCGCGTGGCCTTCTCTTACTGCGGACTTTCTTTGGTTGGCTGTATGTTGCCATTCCGCATGCGTTTTGTTTGTGCTTTATTGGATTAGCGGCCGTGATCGCTCAGTTCATCGCCTTTTGGGTGGTCTTGTTCACTGGACAATATCCGCGCAGCCTATTTGAATTTGTGGCCAACATGATGCAATGGCAGCTTCGTGTTTCCGTATATCTCAATTTTCTGCACGACGATTATCCGCCGTTTAGTATGTACGACTTTCATCCGACCGAACTCACCATTGAGTACCCCGATCGCCTTTCGCGACTTCATTTGTTAGGGAGAATCTTCTTTGGCTGGTTGTACATTATGATTCCCCATGGATTCTGCCTCTACTTCCGCGGAATTGCACATGTTATTGTTACTTTTGTCGCTTGGTGGGTCGTACTTTTTACAGGCGCGATGCCCCAAGACATGCATCGTTTTCTGGTGGGCACATACCGCTGGCAAGCGCGTCTAAATGCCTATGTCTGTTTCTTAACTGATGAATATCCACCGTTTAGCGGCAGGCCAGAAGCCGGGCCGATTGAGACAGGCGTTCCTGTGTAAGGTGTAAGTGACGTGGCGGCAACCTGAACGGCGTTTCCTCCTAAATAGCATTCCTCCCCCCTGTGTAGATGGCCTTAGCCGACCGATGCCGGCCAGGGCCTTTTCCTACTATCCTTCGGTCAACGCTACTTTGCGACCCCAGGAGTCAAAATCCTCCCGATGCGTCAGTAACAGCAACTGTTGTTCGTCAGCGCGATTGACCAGACAGTCGCGGATTAGTTCCAAGCGCTCGCTGTCACAATTCAGGAAAGGATCATCGAAAATAAATGGCAGATCCACTCCACCGGAGAGTAATTCAGCAATTGCCAACCTAAGCGCGATATACAACTGATCCTGGGCACCTCGACTTAATTGGACGGGCGCGCTGGCTCGCCCTTGACTCACAACGGATAGATGAAAGCCTTCATCCAGTTCAACGTGACGTTCTTCCTCCGGTACTCCCGACAGTTGAGCAAAGAAAGCAGTTGTTGCCGCTGCCAGCCGATCACGATAGGCAGCCTGATATTGAACGATCGATTCTCTTAAGGTGTGGTGGGCTAATGTCAAGGCTTCCACTAACTCTGTCAGCTCAGCCTTTTCGCGCTGCAAATCCGCCAGTCTTTGCTCAGCCTCAGCTATATTCAGTGGATTCTGACCTTGAATCCCGCGCAGTTTATCAGCATTCTGGGTGAGCAAATCTGTTAGCGTTTCGACTTGCCGCCTCAAATTATGTTCTTTGGCACGTAGCTGCTCCAGCTTCATTTCAATAGCAGCCGGATCGTCCGCGGCCTCAGTAGCTGGCAGTCCGGGCATTGCCTCGATTAAGCCCTTCCATCTGCTGAAAGCATCCGACACAGCATCAAAGGCTTGATATTGTTTCTCCTTGAGACTGGTAACATCAGAAACGCCTTGGACCGCCAGGATGCCATTCAAAGCGCTTCTCTCATTCGCCAACTCTTCCCGTAATAATGTGCGGCTTTGCCAGCGTTTGCGCGCCAGCACAGGATCATCGGCGGCCGCCGCCATCACCGGAACCATTATCTGGGTCGTAGCTGCGGCGTTGCGTTGCTGCTTTAACTGATCAAGATCCTGGCGTATTTTTAACAATTCGCGATGATGGGCATCGAGCCGGATTATTGTCTCACTCTTCCGCAAACAGTGCTGCTCATATGCGATTGTTTCAGCGAGCCAGACTTCCCATTTCCGCGCTGCAACAGTGCGCACCCAAAAAGCCAGATCTGCGAGCCGGTCAATGTGAGCTGTCGGGTCGACCTTCCTGGCGAAGTCGACCAGTTCTCCGATATGATCCGGGCATGGTGTTGCTCCATGCGTGGCGGGCGCGCCGAACGACGCGCTGGCCGCGCCAGCTGCGGGCGCGCCAGACGTGCCAATATCACCCAAAAGATCCGCCCGGCCCATTTGCAGGTATTCAGTTTCAAAACGCGTTAAGTCATTCTTCAGATTCTGTTCATGCGACCGCGCTGTCTGCCAATCAAGATAGGCGTTATTGACGCCGTCCAGATCCCCAAAGCGCTTAATTAATGGTTGGACAGATGCTGTAAAGCGCTCCACTTCATGCTGAGCCTGCTTGACTGCTTCCTCAATCTTGCCAGGTTCCAGCATTTTGCCGCTAGTAGCCCCAGCTGCCCCAGCTGCCGACTTCGCCCTCCTCCTGCTCCTGATCAATGACTGTATCAGCCAGCTGGCTGCTGCCCCTGCAGCCGCCAAAACGGTTACAGCCACTAAGGGGGCGCTCAGCAGGTAGGCTGCCGCTCCAACCACGATCGCCGTCAGGATGCTGAAGATAATCGTGTTACCGATTGCCGATGCGCGGGCGTGTTTTGCGGCGGACAGCAGCATTTCCTGATGCCCGAGCTCGCTCTGAAGCTGGCTGGCGCGTTCTTTTGGCGACCCGAGCAATTCCAACTCGCTTGGCGCAAAAGAATCGAAAACAGACAGCTCCGCCAATCTGGTCTGACAATCAGCTAACGCGCGCTGAGACTGCTCATCTTCTTCCCAGCGCTTCAGAAATTCAGCAAAAGCGCGCCTAATCGACCGCACCACCGCATTAGCCGCCCCGGCGCTACCAAATGCGCCCCAGCGCGCCAGTGCGGACGCAGGTGCGGACGCAGGGACGGTTCTTCCGTCCTGTTGTGAGGAGGACGGAAGAACCGTCCCTGCGTCTTTCCCAAGAGCGGTGGCCGCCTCCGACCCCTCCCCGGATGCGTCGTATGCAGCCAGTTCAGCCTCCAGCTGGGCGTGGGTTTCTGCATATTGCTGCTCTTTGGTGTTAGTCTGGCGAATAGCAGCATCCATGTTAATCAGATTATCTAAATCAGTGCCCGTTTCGGCAGGGGCGTCTATGAACTCTGGATAATCACGTACTATTTGGCTTTCCAGCGCATTAACCCGTTGTTCAATGGCAGCGGCGTTTTGGACGGCATTTTCAAGTTCCATACGATTCCTCGAGCTCATGCGGTATCTTTCAGCCGCCATTTTCCACTCGCCCATTGCGTCCAAAACGCCCTTATTTAACTGATAATCCGCCTCTGCCTTTTGTTTTTGCTCACGCAAGGCGGCGGCGTTTTTTTTCAGTTCTTCAAACTCGTCCACCTGTCCCTGCTCTTGGGCAATGGCCTGCTGTAACGACTCAATTTTCGCGGAGAGATTTTCTAATTGACGTGCTTCGCGAAGGTCGCGCGGCGTCACGCCTTTTTCCCCTGTGAAGCGCGTGTATTCTTTCAGTTCGTTAGCCAGTTTATCCAGGGACTGCTCAAATGACTTGCCAGAACCGGATAGCAGTCCCTGCAGCCTTTCGTCAAGCGTCTCCGACTCCGGCAACGGTTGGATTAGGCAAAATGTCGCTTCGAACAGTTCACGGTTAGTCATCCCAAAAAGTTGCTGTATGATCGCCTCATAACTGGTATTACGGTGGCGGGCACCGGGATTATGTTCGCCGGTGCTGATTTCCTTCCATTTGCCGCCCTCTTCTTTAGAAAAAGAGATTCGATTGGAATCAAAATCCCGCTCAATATGATGCGGTACGCCATCAGCCAAAAAGTCCAGCTTGCCTTCAAACCGCCTGGGATTAAACCAATTTCTAAACCGGCCCTGTCCGAAAGCAACCTGATCCGAGGTCTGCGGAATGCCAAAAATGATAGCGGCGATTCCAGAAACGAGCGACGACTTCCCCGTTTCATTACTGGCTGACAGCACGTTCAGCCCATCATCCAAATCGACGACCACCGAGTCACGATAAGGACCAAAGCCCGACAGCTCAACGCGTCGGAGTATGATACGCGGCATTTACTGCGCACCTCCCGTTCCTGTCAGTGCGGCAATGCCTTTCAGCATGGCCATACTGATCACTTTACGATTATGATCATCGGCGGCTTCATTCAAAGCAGTCATCATACGTCGGACGAAAAAGCCTCTGACAGTCTGCTCTTTAGCATAGGATTCAAGCAGTTCCGGAGCAAGATAAGCGGTTTCGTCGGTCACGTCCAAAAAATAAAAGGAATCCGCAGCCAATGACCGTAGCCGCTCTGAATCCACAACAAAGACAGGCACGCCTGTCAACCGGATCTGCCTGATGGAGGCGCGGTCTGCCTCGCTGCGTTCCGCAAGCGCTTTTATGCGACTAAGAACTTCGTCTTCGCCAGAAAGACCTGATAGATCCAACGTGTCCTGTAAACAACGACGCACATCAGGAACCGGAACTTTTTCGACAGTAATGGTGCCTGCACTTGCGCCAGCTTTTACGCCTGCACTAGCGCCTGCACCAGCACCAGCCGTGGCCGCGGCCGCCATTCCACCCGCCGCGTCTACATTAATATTGATTATGCTGAAAAATCCGGTGCCGGGATCCGAAAAGCTCTTTGCCTCAATGGCACCAGGATAAAGGAAGTGCGTCTGCTCCTTCTTCTTTTCCTGATATTTATGAATATGGCCGAGCGCCACAAAATCATAGCCGGCTGCTGCCAAAGCATCTGAAGCCAGTGGCAAACTGCGGTCGCCAGCATCCCAATCCAAAGACCCGTGAAAAACACCGATATGCACACCCGGCGTGGCGCCTGCTTTTGGCAAGCAGGAGGCATCCATAATGGGTTTGGTCAAACCGCCTGTATAGGCTAATGAATATAGATAGCAGGGCGTGTTATTAATCTGCAGCTGCGCAACACAGTCAGGCTGAGGATTATGTACCAATATGCCCGGCCAGTCGGACGCGCGGCGGCGATAGACTGAATCATGATAAGAAATTTCGTCATGATTGCCCGGAACGGTTACCACAGTAATGCCCTTGTCCGTCAGACGGCGCAGATCTTTGATTACTGCTTCCTCCAAGACCGGATCAGGGCGATGGGTTTCGAAAAGGTCTCCGGCAATAATCACCATCTGAATAGCGCCCTTTTCGGAGAGCGCATAATCGACAGCACGTTTAAGCAGACTGTCCCGCACACGTTGGCGTTCTTCCTGAAGATTTCCCATAAAAGAAGGACTCCACCCTAAATGCAAGTCCGCAAGATGAAGCACACGCATTGGCGCCATCTTAATACCTCCTGATTCTGGCGATCTGGGTCTCGCCATCTGGCCACTAACTGGAAGTATTCTGCACGCAAGAAGCCGCAGCCTGCTGCCGTTGCTTTTTTTATCAAAAAACCGCCTCCTAATAAAGGAAGCGGCCATTTCAAGCGCCAAAGGGCGTCAATCATCATCGCAAAGCGTTACTCACGCCACATCATCGCTCAGACTCAATCCATAAGCGGCCGATCACTCATGCCGCCACCCGATCCTATATTTAAGTCCGGCGGTATCGCGTCCGCAGTGTGATCTCGGTGATCCTGATGATCCTTGAGACCATACTCGCGGAAACTGACTTTATCCCCGCGATCATAGGACGACCACAGGGTTCGCGCCACCACGTTAGCTTCATAGAAAGCCTGCGTAGCTTTGCGCGGTTCCAGCGCATCGCCGATTACCTCGAGCCTGGCAATATCGGCCAGCTCCTCCTGCAGATCGCTGACGCTTCTTACACCGGTCGCAATTACCACTGTGTCAGCCGGAATTCGGGCCGCCTCATCGCAACATGTCTCAACATATTGAGCTGTAATGCGCTTTAGGCGGGTATTAGTCTGCAACTTTACCCCGTATTTACGCAAACGTTCCATCAAGAAGTATTTGCGTGCTGGTCCGATCGTGGCGGCGACTTCTTCAAACATTTCGATCACAGTAACATCTTTGCCAAGATCACCGAGCACTTCGGCTGTTTCCAGTCCGGTAGCACCGCCGCCAACAACCACTATTTTTGAGCCGGCTTTTTGTGGGTCTTCCAGTATCTCATGAGCCTGAAAGACATGCGGCAGGTCGGCACCTTCAACCTGATCTGGAATACGAGGCACTGCTCCAGTAGCCAGGATAATGACATCCGGCTGTTCCTGGCGTACCAGTCCAGGTGTCGCGGGGGTATTTAGGCGCACGTCCACTCCACTGCGATAGAGGTTGTCAATCAGCCACTGCACATCGCCGGCAATTTCATATTTATAAGGAGCCTTGCCGGCCAGGCGCCACTGTCCTCCCAAGTGTCCGTAGCTTTCGAATAAGACTACTTTGGCCCCCCGATCGCCAAGAATGCGGGCCGCTTCCATCCCGGCCGCACCACCGCCCACTACGACCGCTTTCTTTTGGCCTTGAATCGGTTCAAACTGAAACTCAGTTTCCAGTCCGCGGCCGCAAGCGGGGTTAAGGATACAGCTGACATGCTTGCCTTCGATAGTCAGGCGGTCCACACACCCTTGATTACAGGCAATACAATGCCGGATTTCTGACACCCTGCCCTGCATCGCCTTGTTTGGTAGCTGGGGATCAGTCAACAGCGGCCTCCCCATCGCAATAAAATCGGCTTTGCCGCCTGCGATAATTTCCTCGGCCAGCTCTGGCGTATTAATGCGGTCAACCGCAATAACGGGTACCTGCACCGCCTCTTTGACCGCAGCGGCCGCCCAGACATTGAAGCCGCGATCCAAATCCATTGGTGGAACAGTGTACTGAAGGCTTTCATAAACCCCAATGGAGACATGAATGGCGTCCACGCCTTTGCTAACCAGCATCGGAGCAATTCTTTTTGTGTCTTCGATGGTGAGGCCACCAGGCACATTTTCGACTCCACTTATGCGGTAAATGATCGGATAATCCGGGCCGACCTTTTTACGGACCGCTTCAATGACTTCCAATGGAAAACGAGCCCGCTTCTCAAATGTGCCGCCATATTCGTCTGTTCGATGATTAGAATAGGGCGACATGAATTGGGACAGCAAATACCCATGGGCACCATGCAACTCAATGCAATCAAAGCCCGCCTCTTTGGCACGTCGCGCGGTTTCTGCAAATGCCTGCGTTAGCTCATGGATTTCTTCCACAGACAACGCTTTGGGTTTCTCCCGACATACCGGACACGCAATCTCAGAAGCAGACACAATTGGCATACCGGTTAACGCCGAATTGGTTTGGCGTCCGGCATGCCACAATTGCACACAGGCGGCGGCTCCGGCTTTATGAATTGCCTCTGTCAAACGCCTAAAGCCAGGAATGTATGAATCATCATACAAAGTAACACCAACACCGCCGCCAGTGGTGGGATGCACCTTGGCGATTTCGACTGTCACCATTCCTACTCCGCCAGCTGCGATTATCCGGTGATAATCAATCAATTCATCGGTGACTGATCCATCTTTGGCACTCAACTGGCTACCCATCGCAGGCAGGATTAATCTGTTCTTTAACTCGAGCCGACCAATCCGGCCTGGCTTAAATACATTTGGAAAGCTGGTCATTAAACCGAATCCCTGCTTTCATAGTTTACTCCCTGCTATAGTCTGACCCTTTGAAAGCAGTTATAAACTATCAAGCCAAATCCAGTATCCCTTGCGCCTCAGCGCGGATTTCCTCCACCAATTCGGCAGGTTCAAGCACGCGCGCATGGCTGCCAAAGCCCAAAATCCACCTTTTAATGGACTCCAGCCCACTGACGGTCACCTCGAGTAGCACACCGCCGTCCTCCAGTTCGGTCAGTTTCTGATTGGGGTGCCACTGCCTTTCCCTAATCCAGCGAGCCTGGACCGTGTCAAACACCACCTTGACATTATATTCTGCGCCCCGCTCAATTCCCCAGCTATGATCAAGGTAGTCGTCAATTGAAAAGTCGCGCGGACGTTTGAAAATACGTTCCGTCAGTTTTAGTGATCTGATGCGGTCAACCGCCAAAGTGCGCAGTTCCTGGCGCGTGTGACAATACCCGATCACATACCACGCCCCAGCCTCCATACGCAAATGATAGGGATCATAATCGCGCCAACTGGAAGCATCTCTGGTGGCCGTGTAGTATTCCATATTAACAATATGGTTTTTCGCAATGGCTTCTGATAATAGTCGAAAATGTGATGTGAGCTTATCCTCATCCCCGCGCACCGGTGGTGAACCGAATGAGATTTCTCCGGCGAACGTATTCAGATCGATGCTCATTTTGTCTGCTAACAGCAACGGTAGCTTATTGACCACCTGGCGCGCCGCGTCAGCAAAAATAGTCCCAGCGGTCTCTGCCAACAGCCGCTGTCCCATTAACAACACCGCTACTTCCCCTTCGGTTAATTTAATCGTCGGCAGACTAAAACTGCGTGTATAGCGATAACCCTTCTTGAAATGATCATATTCGAGGGGCGCACCAAATTGATCGCGCAACAGCTCGATATCGCGCTCAATGGTGCGGCGCGAAACCTCCAATTTCTCGGCAATATCCTTGACACATGGACATGCACCACTCTCCAGCATGCGATGGATCATTAATATGCGATACATCACGGCCCTGGTCTGCCGTACGTGCTTGGAGGCACCGCCGCTTGCAGTAGTATCAGGCATCAGAATCAACCTCTTCCTGTAAAGTAGTATGTAGCAGTAGTCTTTTCGCAATATTTACTATTTCTTGCTAGTTCGCGCTGCTCCTTTCAAATGATCCAAATAAGTCCATCCCAATGGATCGGAACAGCCCCACGAATCATTAATGATATTTTTTAGCATGGTTTCATAGTAATGATAAGGCTGTCTTATTTGTTTGCCATCAGCATCATAAAAAATTCGAAATGAAACGGAGGATCGGTTATGTCTAAAAAAGTAATGCTGTTCGGACTCGTGTTGGTCATGCTCTTCATATTGTTATCTGGTTGTAGCAAGAGCGGCACAGCTACTGTGACTGGCTACATCATGGCTCCCAACGGCGAGGATCCAGTGGTCGGCGCGACCGTGTCAGTAAAAGGAAAAGGGATTAGTTCCAATACCAATGGGGTGGGAAAATACACCCTCTTCAATGTACCGACTGGTAAACAGACCTTGCTTGCTGTGAAAGGCAATTTCAGAGTTGAATTCACAGTCAACGTGAGAAATGCCGGTACAACAGTGGAAGCCCCAATCGCCAAATTGACCACAAAGAAAATTGCGGTGGTGCCCGGCAGTTTTGACGACATCGGTACAGTCTTGGACAATCTGGATCTTGATTACACAGAATTCGATAGTATCTATGATTTAACAGCGTCAGTCCTGGACGATTACTCGATTGTCTTCCTGGCCTGCGGCGGAAGCGATGCACTATACCCGGATAGCAACCCGGCAGATCGGGCTGTTTATGATAACCTACGTGCATTTGTAGCGAGTGGTGGCGGCATATACGGCTCAGACTGGGCTGCGGCGGCCATTTGTAGCTTATTTCCCGAATACATATCAGTGGTTGACTACAATGGAGAAAGTCAAGACTTAACAGTCACTGTTCTTGATAATGATATTAAGGCGCTCCTCGGAAAAAACACCTGTACCATTTGTTATGATTTGGGTGCATGGGTATTGATCAAGGTTGAAGATCCAAGCAAGGTCCAAGTCGACGTAATAGGAGATCCGAACACTTATGAAGGCATTGTAGAGGATAGTCCGTTGTTGGTAGAATTCTCCTACGGTTCTGGGAGCGTGATCTATACCACCTTCCATAATGAAGAGCAGGTCACCCCGGACGGCCTGAAAATTATCAAACACCTGGTATTCAGTCTGTAATAAGTAAAGCCAAAGCATCGAATGTCAAGCGCCTCCCTGACTTAACACAGGGAGGCGCGCGCTTGGATCACAAATGGATCGCAATATCGGCTTTTTCTCTAACTCGCTCATTAGCAAAATACTGTTCTTCCATAGGAATCCACTTTTCGGCGAAGACAAGCGCCATCGCCCGGCCGTTTCGCTTGAGGATCCTTTGCCTTTGCTCCTCAGGCGCGATATCACAAAACACGCGCAGGTCGGCATAACTGCCGAAAATGGGATGACTACTGTAGGAGCCCTCTACAATCCTCCATGTGTCGCTTTGTATCAGGCGTGATGCACCAAAATCCATGATACTACAGTCAAAACAGCGATAAGAAAATCCTTCACCCCGTTTCAGGAATGGGAGCACCTCTGCGCAAAAACGCTCATAATGGATATTCCCTCCGCTTTCAGCAGAACGCTCGGCGGTGCGCAACTCGGGAGGCAAAAAGAAATCATCCATACATACTACATCTGCTTTCAATACGGCGGATAATATGGCCGCAATCGTACTTTTTCCCGCAGCCGCACGTCCGTCGATGGCAATGACTTTCGGTGTTTTTGCATCAATCGCACTCGCCTTTTCAAGAATTGGCAATGCTAATGCGTACTCTCTCCTGATAATGCGATAAGCCGGATGCTCATATTCCCGATACGCTTGGCTGTGACGCACCGGATTAACTCCCGTAGAAAGATACCGCTCTTTAAAGGACAACCATTCTGAGCTATCAAAAGGAAGCAGGCCATCTACAATACATATGCCAACGGCCTCAAGGTACTCCAAAAAAAGCGTTTGCGCTTGCTCTTGTGCTTCCGTTTTGGCTGCCGATTCCATCCCCGCAGATTGGCAGAACATCTCAAATAGCCACACCATCGGTAACCCTCTATACTTCCAAGCCGCAAGATTGCATCTGACATAATCATCACTAATGGGCTCAAAGGTCTCAATGTCCTGTGCGGGAGTCTGTAAATATTCCTCCTGCAGATATTCCATTGCTTTCGTTTTATCTGAAAGCAGGTGCTCTGCGCCAAATGCTGCCTGAAAACACAGCTTGACGGCATCCTGCGGTGACATACTCGGATGCCGCAAGGCGTGCGCCTTCAAATGCTTTTCAAAAGCCTTCGTTTTCGTCTTCATATCCTTTTCGGTTTTCGTCTTCGCATTCGTCTGCATATTCATGATGATCAAGCTTTTTCAGAATAGCGCTCTGGAATTATTCTCGCCTTCATCAGGGCAAAGACAATCGTTGGGATCAGAGCTAGCTGAATGACAATACCCGGCCAGGCGGTAATAAAATAACTTGCTGTCCATACTGCCATCGAATAGCTGCCTGGCACAAAGATAAGTGCCATAGCAATGCCGGCCACAATTCGCCCGGCAATCATGGCAATAACTAGACAAAGATACAGGTCAACATATAACTTCTTCGTGCGAATAAGGCTAATCATCAATCCGGCAACCAGCCCGTATACTGCCAGCTCTATTATCATTGGCGGCAGATAAGCCATTGGCGGCATACCTGTGAAAAGGCTGGAAAGCAAGGGACCTACCAATCCGCTGAGCAATCCAAAAGCCGGACCGCAAATAAGGCCGCAAAGAAGCACAGGGATATGCATTGGGGAGAGAATGCTGCCTGCATTTTGGATGGAGTGAAACGCCATTGGCAGGATGACGCATAATGCGACACAGGCCGCTGTGATGATGGAACGCTTCACATAAGACATTTTTTGCATAAGGTATTCCTCCTAAGATTAATTTGTAATCAAGCATAAGGCCGCATTGGCGCAATGCCAATAATCATAATAATGAAGCTGTATCCAGCCGAAACCCTTCCGAATTAGCGTTAGCGCAATACAAGAAATTGTATCAGACAAAGTGCGCCACATGCAGAAAGCGCCATATAATCCTGCCACACAAAAGGCTCCTTCTTGCGCTTGGTACGATTTGTTGCATTGCGATAGCCCCTTGCTTCCATAGCGAGCGATAGTTCATCTGCCCGTCTGAAAGCAGACAGGAATATGGGGACGACGAGCGGCATAAAACTTAAAGCACGCTCCCTGAGTTTTTTGCTTTCAAACCTGGCACCCCTGGCGATCTGCGCCATTTTGATAGCTTCTGTCTCTTCCATCAATGTGGGAATAAACTGGATTGCCACGCTGATGATCATGGCAACATCTTCTGTTGGGACGCCAAGCAGCCTTAAAGGCTTAATCAGGCTTTCAAGAGCAGTGGTGATTTCATTCGGAGATGTTGTCAATGTAAGCACATTACTGAGGATTATCACAAGCAACACATTAACGACCAAACTGAAGCCCTGCTTAATGCCACTAATGGAGAGATGAAAAATCCACCACGAGCATAATGCGTTTTCACTGTCGAAAAACAGGGCATTCATGAGAAAGATCGTACCGAGAAACAGCCACAACCTTCCAACATTCCCGAATACATGGCGCAGCGGTAATTGTGATAACAGGATTATCATGCCGATGGCGGACAGTGCCAACACATAGCTGCCAACTGATGCCGTCCCTATAACAATGGCCAGCAAGAATAACAGGCAAATTATTTTGGCGCGGGCATCCAGACGATGCAACAAGGAATTACCGACCACGTAGCGCCCGGCAGGAAGCCATCTCATGCTGAACCGCCCCCTCCCACGCCTAGTAGATAGCCCTTTAACGCTGAAATCAAATCATCATAGGTAACGACATCATCCCGAAAACTGTCCTGGCATTGGCACTTTCTGTGCTTCGCGATTAGGGCGGCCACATGCTGCGGCTCAGTGATGGCTCTTCGAATTCCTCGTACCTGTAAGTCATTGTTCAAGCTCAAAAAAACGGCTCGTGTTTCGCCTGCCATAATCAGCCGACCATCCTCAAGTACCAGTAGATGCTTGGTGTATTTGGCAAGTGCATTCATATTATGCGATATCATGATAATGGTCGTGCCGTTGTCATTCAGTTTCGCAACGAGCTCCAAGAAGTCTTGCCTACCGTAAGGATCAAGACCGGCAATCGGCTCATCAAATATGATTATTTTCGGTTGGACTGCCAAGACACCGGCAATCGCCACTCTGCGTTTCTCTCCTCCGGAAAGAGCCAGCGGAGATTGCTTTCTAACTTTGGAAAAGTCAAACCCCATGGTTTCCAAGGCCCATTTGACGCGCTCATCGATTGCGTTAGCACTGAGCCCGCTGTACTTGAGACCGAAAGCAACGTCGTTTTCGACCGTGGCTGCAAAAAGTTGCTGTTCCGGATATTGAAACACCACGCCGATTGCTTGCCGCAGCACATTGCGATCGTAACTTCTATCATTAATATCTTGACCATCCAAACAGATGCGCCCCGCTGTCGGTGTAAGCAACCCGGCGATGAGCTGAATGAGGGTCGTTTTCCCACAGCCGGTCTGCCCCATGATGCCGACGAAATCGCCGCTCTCAATCGTACAAGAGACGCCTTGAAGTGCGTTAACCTCAATCGTTTCATCAAAACGTCCACGTCCGCGCCTGTCGTATGTGTAACTCAAATTTTCGATCGTAATGCGCATACCTTTTCAGCAAGCTCCTCGTCAGTTAATGGACAGCTACTTAACCGGATACCCAGGGAAAGCAGATCATAATAAACTCGCACAGGCATAGGCGGCATTATTTCGGCCTGCTTCAGCAATTGAACATCGGTCAAGATATCCTGTGGTTTCCCGGAAGCAATAGCAGCGCCTTCATGCATCAAGATAACGCGGTCGGCGTGAACGGCTTCTTCAATATAGTGGGTAATAGCAATAATCGTTTTGCCGACGTCGTGTAGTTTGCGCATCATGGCGAGGACTTCCCGCCTCCCTTCAGGGTCAAGCATCGCAGTTGCCTCATCAAATATGATAATCTCCGGATCAAGAGCAAAGACTCCTGCAAGGGCGATGCGTTGTTTCTGCCCACCGGAAAGAGAATTGGTAGCCCTTTTTTCATAGCCTGCCATATCGACAACCTGCAGTGCGGCATTTACTTTTGCGGGGATTTCTGTTCTTGGCACTTCGTAATTCTCAAGCCCGAAAGCAATATCTTCCTCAACAACGGATGATACAAATTGATTATCCGGGTTTTGAAACACCATGCCGCAAATACGTCGCAGCTGCCACATATCGTTCTCATTAGCCACGTCGAAACCGGCCACGGAAAGCGCTCCATGCTGGAGCTTCAGGAGAGCATTGAGGTGCCTTACCAAGGTGGATTTTCCAGAGCCATTGCAGCCGAGAATGTAAACAAATTCACCCTTGGCTATTGATAAATCGACATTTCGGAGGGCATAAGCGGAATTGCCAAAATCATAAGAGTAGCTGATATCTTTGCCCTTAACTATCACTGACATAAAACTTCCCTTCCTCAGCAAAAAACCGCCAAGACGCTTGGTTCTCCTACGGGAGTGGCCAATCACCTTCGCGGTAATCCATTCAGAATATGGGGGATGCGGGAACTTTGGGGACGGTTCTAAAAGTGCCGTTTGACATTATCTGGCATTATGCACTTTTAGAACCGTCCCCAAAGTTCCACGCCTTCTTCGGAAGACCAACGTTCCTTCATGGAACGTAGCACGGTCAAATCATTCGGGCTTTATGATCGCGTGAATCTCTTTTACGACACCTTGGATCATAGTCGATATTGATAAGTCCGGAACTCCAACGATGATGTTGTCGCAATGATTAATAGGTATCAATATCCTTTTGGCCTTACTCTGCCCTATAGCTTGTGCCATAGTTGGCGTAATTTCACCGAGCAATGCATCCGCAATCACAATTCCAACAGGGCCCACAATGATATCCGCTTTGCGACATCCTACTACAACTGCATTCTCTCCGGTCGCCGCGTTATGCGCTCCAGCTTTGAGCATGGCGGAGGTCGCAGCACTGTTTGTTCCGACCGCAGTGATCTCGGCATTCAATATATTTTGCTTTATGGCAGTGACAATCTGCTTACCGATCCCGCCACCCTGAGCATCAATAATTAATATATTAAGAGCCACGCTATAACACCTCAAAAAGTGACTATAAGAGACTGTCTCTATTATATCATGGAAGAGCGCTTAAGTCTGTCCCCAATTGGGCCAAAATGAACCGAAAGGGGACTGGTTTATTTTGGCTCATTTGATCCAAATAAGCCGATCCCCAACGGATCGCTCGGTTTACATTGTCAGGTTTTTGCGCACCAGGATTTCGCCTCCGGCCATAAGCCCAATGACGTAGACTGCCAGAAGTATGACAGTTCCCCAGAATGGCAACGACCTGGATGCCAAGATGGTATTAGGATTAAACGCCTCAAAGATGCTCAAGTTCGCCAGCCACCTTAGTGACTCGCTGAATGCGGCAATGGTCTTGAAGAAGAATGAAACCAATACAAACCCAATTCCAATAAACATAGCGCTCTTTTCATTATCAATCAAGGACGTGACTAAATATCCCACGCCGCCAGCAGCCAAGCTGACAGGATAGGTGGTAAATAATACCAACAGCAATCCGCCAGTGTTGGTCAATTCCGCGCTGGCAGCGGCGACGCCGAAAGCGGCGGCTGCCCCAAAAATAAAGACCATCGTCAACATGATCAAGTGTGACAGTGCTTTGGTGTAATAAATCGAGCGCCTGGTCGCGGGGATCGCAAATAAAAACTCGCCGGTCTTTTTGTCGACTTCTCTGGAAATCGAGGACCCGGCCATTACTGCCGCAAAACATGCCAGCAATAAAGTCAAAAACAGGTATGGCTCACTGGCAATCCATCCTTCGGGAGATGCGAAAGACATGGCGTTGAAATTAAAGGCGTCCAAAAATGCCTTGGGATAGGCTTCCAGCACTACTAAGAGATCCTCGTTGCTCTCAAGCACCATTCCGGTAAAGCCGGCAAACAATGCCATCAAACCTGCCAAAACAATGATCCACACCAGCAAAGTTCTACGATTCAGATACAATTCATTCCGCAGAATCGACCAGTTCATTACTGCACCACCTTCTCCTCTTGTTCATAAAGATCCATGAAGACTTCTTCCAGCGTTGGCTTGCGGACCGAGATATCACTAATGGGGTGCTCTGAAATCTTGTGCAGCTCGTTATGCAGCAAACCCCGCGCATGAAATACATGAACCCCATCCTCATAGATTACTTGCGGATCAATATCCGTAAACCCGTATTTTTCGATCAGATTCCCGTCCTCGCTGAACCGCACTTCAATGAAAACGGTCTCTCGGCCGGGAACGTCGCCAATATCAGATAAATGAATCAGCTGGCCATCACGGATGAAGCCTACCCGGTCACAGTGCTTTTCAACTTCGGACAGAACATGGGACGAGAGAAAGACTGTCATTCCTTGGCTGCTCTTCTCTTTAACAATTTCGAAGAACCTGGTCTGCATCAGCGGATCCAGACCGGAAGTGGGTTCATCAAGAATCAGCAATTCCGGCTCATGTAGCAGGCATTGAATAATGGCCAGCTTTTTGCGATTGCCTAGCGAATAGGACTTTATGCTCTTTTCCAGATTAAGATCCAGACGCTCTGCATAACTTTCGATCATTTTCCCAGGGCTCTGCACCCCATAGGCAGCAGCAGAGAACTGCAACATCTGCCGACCGCTTAGTCCGTAATAGTAGTTAACCTCGGATGGTAAAAAACCGATCCGCCGTCTGATCTCAGGCATGTCGCCCTGAATTTTGGTGCCAAAGATGGAAAACGATCCCGCTGTCGGAAAGATTAACTGCATCAGTACGCGAATGGTTGTTGACTTCCCAGCCCCATTCGGGCCAATAAACCCAAAAATCTCTCCTCGTTCCACTGCCAAATTCAGGTTTTCCACACCTTTGACTGTTCCATAATACTTGGTCAGTTGATTCAGCTCAATAACGCTCAACCGGAATCCCTCCTTATTACATTGCCGTTGCACTTGCACGCCCAGCGGCATCACCGACGTCACTACATTAACATTGCCACTCTAATCTAGTACGCAATTCTACTCATTCTTGTTTCAGGTTTTAAACCCCTCCAATCCTTTCTTGTTTGACGACGCCACATTAAATCCATACTAATGAGAGGGATTGGAGGAGATTACTCTTTATGTCGGATTGCCGAATTTTATTGAGCTTTTATCAGGATCAAAGTGCCGCCGGCCAGATCTTGCACACCCTGCGCAAGAACGGTTTCCCGAATGCCGTGGTGATTCGGAAAAACCAGCATGGCCGGGTCAATGTATCCAAAGCCACACGCTTCCCCCTGAGCAACCATATTAGTCAAGACTTGATCAACCGCTATATGCGTTGGCTGCTGGCGGGAGAGACGATGGTGCTCGTCTGCACCAGTCAGGAGAATATGCGCTCAGCCATGACGATTCTCAGGCGTGTTGGCAGTGGTCAGGCTGCGATATTTGGAGCTTTTAATGATCAGTTAGAGCAAGGTATAGGGTCCACCCGGAGCCGCAAAATCCGCCGCGAACACCTGAATAATGAACGGTTGAGCGCCTTGGCGGAAAATCTGGCAGTAGATCTCAAAGAAGCGGTCGTTAAAAAGGATTACCGCGGCGAAATTGCCCGCGATTTGAAGCAGTTCCGCCAAATAATCAATATGGTTCGACGCGATTTGACGTCGGCAGTCGGCCTGGAACAGAACATGATGGCCGGAGCAGAATGGTTACTGGATAACATTTACCTGGTCGAGGGGCAGATTTCCGAAATAACGCAGAACCTGCCCCGCAAAATGTACAAAAAGCTACCTGCCATCTCCACCATAAAGCGGGAAGGACCCCGTATTCTTATTCTAAGTCGGGCATTACTTGAATACAACAATGCCGCATTGCAGCGTGACCTGATTATCTCCTTCCTAAAGGCGTTTCAAGAAAAGGTTCCGCTGACAAGCTCCGAATTGTGGGCTTTCCCAACCTTGCTGCGTTTTGCGCTGGTTGAACAGCTCAAGAATCTTTGCCTGAAAATCCAGCTGCGCCATCAGCAGTATATGCAAGCCGAATTCTGGGCCAATCGCCTGCTGAATGCCTCGCGGCGCGACGCTGATCAACTGCTTTTCCTGCTGGCCGAGATGGCTTTTGAAATTCCGGAGCCAACCGGTTTTTATGCGGTTACCCTGGCCAGTTATCTGCAAAATGAAGCCAACGCCATGGTTCCGGCTCAGGAATGGCTGGAACGCAAGCTGGATGCGCCACTGGGTGAAATAATTCGGCGCGAACAAGAGCATCAGACCTCCGACCAAAGCATGATGGCCCATCTGATTGGCAGTTTCCGAATGCTGGCCCATCTTGAATGGCCGCGCGTCTTTGAGTCGGTAAGCCCCGTCGAAAAAATACTGCAAACCGATCCGACTGGGATTTATAGCAGGATGGACTTCTGCACGCGCGACTTGTACCGCCATGCGGTTGAGGAATTATCCGACGGCAGCAATCTAAGAGAAACTGAGGTTGTCTCTCTGGCTATGAAGTTGGCGGCTGACGCCAAAATAGAACGCCGGTCTCACGTAGGATACTATTTGATCGGACGCGGGCGTATGGCGCTGGAAAACAAGATCCATTACAAGCCTTCGTTTCACAGGTGGACCCGCAATGTTCTGCAAAAGCATCCCAACCGGATCTATTTGGGGACGATTCTTGCGATTACGATCGCGAGCACTGTCGCCGCGGCTCTGCTATTCCGCCTGGAATTAAACAAGTTTACAACGTGGCTGCCTTTGCTGGCCTTGCTTTTGGCTGCTGCCGAGCTGGGCGTACAGCTGACTAATCGCCTGGTGGCCCGCATCATACCGCCGACACTTTTACCAAGGCTTTCCTTTGAAGAAGGTATTCCTGATGAATTCCGAACCTTGATCATTGTGCCAACCATGCTCCTAAGCAAGAAGGCCATCGCCGATGAAGTTGCGCGCCTGGAAATGCGCTACCTGGCCAATTCAGAAGTCAATCTGCTTTATTGCCTGGTCACCGACTTCTGCGATGCTCCAACGCGCATCGCAGATTCAGATAGTGAGTTGCTTGGCACAGCGGTACGCCAGATCAAGGCACTCAATGAACGTTATGAAGCAAACCGCTTTTTTCTATTTCATCGCACCCGCGAATGGAGCGAAGGCGAACAATGTTGGATGGGATGGGAACGTAAGCGCGGCAAAATTGAGCAGCTGAACACCTTCCTGATCGAAAATTCCAGAAGAGAACCCGGCGGGTCCGATGATCGCGCCACTGGCCATGATTTCCTGCTGGTTGGTAACGCCGAAAACCTGCGGGGCATTCGATTCGTATTGACACTCGACTCCGATACGCAATTGCCGCGGGACACTGCGCGCAAATTGGTTGAAACGGCGGCGCACCCGCTAAACCGGCCGGAGTTTAACCGCCACGAATCCATGGTTATTGAAGGCTACACCATCATTCAACCGCGCGTAAGTACGAGCTTACCCAGTTCTTACGCGAGTAAGTTCACACGCATCTTTGCCGACCCGGCAGGCGTGGATCCTTACTGCCAGGTTGTTTCCGATACTTATCAGGACCTCTTCGGCAGCGGAACGTTTTATGGCAAAGGAATCTATGACCTGGAGGCATTTCACAAAGTCTTATCGGGACGTTTTCCCGAAGAAGCTATTTTGAGCCACGATCTTCTGGAAGGTGCTCATGTGCGGGTTGGCCTGGCTAGCGACATTGAGCTTTTTGACCTGTTTCCGACCACTTATCAATCCTATGTCAAGCGGCAGCACCGCTGGATTAGGGGCGATTGGCAGATCATTGACTGGCTCTGCCGTTATGTCCCGGGAGCCAGCCGAAAACGCACTCCCAACCCCCTGCGCACTATTGAGCGGTGGAAAATATTCGATAACCTCAGGCGCAGCTTACTTCCAGTGACGCTTTTAACAATGCTGGTCCTTGGATGGCTGCTTACCGACCAAGCGGCTTTATGGTCTCTTTTTGCGGTCCTAATCTTGTGTCAACCGCTACTTTTCCATGTGCTTTCAGAAAAAGATCCCTATTCCTCACGACGGACATCGCAGATAATACTACTGAAAGCGCTTGCGCAAATTGCCTTCTTGCCTCATCAGGCGTTCGTATCACTGGACGCGATTTTCCGCGTCTGGCATCGCCGCATACTCTCGCGCCGCCATCTGTTAGAATGGGAGACTGCTCAGGCAGCCCAGTTGAATCGGCCGTCCGATAAAAAAGAGCAATCCTTTTTGATGCAGGTGCTGTTTGGCAGTGCGCTGGCAACTGTACTTTTCCTGGTGTTGGTTGCTCGCGGTGGCACACCTTTGGACGACAGTGCCGGTTTTGGAGCCAACCCCGGCACCGCTGTCGCCTTTTGGTTAACCGTGCCGATTTTACTGCTGTGGTTTTTCGCGCCGGTATTGGCTTTTTGGCTGAATGCACCGGCCAAGCCTGCTGGTCGGGCCGATGGTCTGGCGGCGGCGATCACTCCAATGACACCAGAAGACACCCAGACACTGCGCAGATATGCCCGTAAGACCTGGCGCTATTTTGACGATTTCGTGAATCCGGAAATGAATTGGCTTCCCCCTGACAATTATCAGGAACAGTTGCGCGTTGAGGCGGCACCCCGAACATCGCCAACCAATGTTGGTCTTTGGCTTTTATCGGCTTTATCGGCGCATGACTTCGGCTACCTTTCGCTGGAACAATTCATTGAGCGCACCACGGCAACATTGGAGACTGTTGGCAAATTGGAGCACTATGCCGGACATCTACTGAACTGGTATGATATCAAGAGCATGGAACCGCTGCATCCCCGCTACGTCTCCACGGTTGACAGCGGTAATCTCCTAGCCTGTTTATGGACTCTGGAACAGGGTTGCCAGGAACTGCAGCATCGCCCGCTGATTGACAACGCGGTGCTGCATGGCATACAGGATTTGCTGATCATATTGGGCCGCGCCCTCGGCACCAACATTGATCCTGCAACAACAGAGCACCTGGCAGAGATTGAACAAGCGCTGGACCGCGCGCTGACTGCCAGAGATTGGGTTTTTACTGTTCAAACGTTGCGCAAATGCCAAAAACCGGCGGCTGCGATCTACAGTGCTTACAGAGATGAATCGCCCGCAGATTCCGAGCGGGCCTACTGGGCGGGAGCGCTCCAGCAATCGCTCGCGAGCTGGAACAAGCTTATTGATCACTATTTCGACTTAGCGGTGGTCGGTTCGGGGGATTCGGGGATTTCGGGGGATTCGGGGATTTCGGGGGTTTCGGGGGATTTGAATATAGAACAGAAACCCTCCAGTCCCACCCTATTTGAGCTAGCCCATTGCACAACGAAGATGCATGCACAGCAGACCGCTGCACAGCAGACCGGCGCGGCGCCGCAAACGCAAGCGCGGGAACTGCTGGATCGATTGAACCGCCTGATCAAACTGGCTCAGGCCCAAGCATCCGGTATGAATATGAGCTTCCTCTTTGACGCGGAACGCCGCCTGTTCAGCATCGGCTATAATGTTCAGGAATGCCGCCTGGATGGCTCATACTACGACTTCTTAGCCAGCGAAGCGCGCCTGGCCAGTTATGTGGCCATTGCCCGCAGCGACGTCCCTAACGAACACTGGTTTACACTGGGACGGCCTTTCTCCGTCTTGGACGGCCGCACCACGTTGCTATCATGGAACGGCACTATGTTTGAGTACTTAATGCCGTTACTGTTGAAACGCGTCTTCTCGGGTTCTTTACTGGAAACGGCCTACAAGGCGGCGGTAGCACGCCACATTAACTATGGAAAGGCGAGAGGTATTCCCTGGGGTATTTCCGAAGCAGCCTTCAGCGCACTCGATAACAATAAAGTCTACCAATATCAGGCCTTCGGCGTTCCCGGATTGGGCCTGAAACGCGGATTAGAACAGGACTTGGTGGTCGCGCCTTATGCGTCAATGCTTGCCCTGCCTATCGCACCACAAAAAGCCGTCGCCAACCTCAAGGCCCTCGAAAGCATCGGTATGCTAGGCCGGTTCGGCTTTTTTGATTCCATCGACTATACCCGTCAGCGCCGTCCGGAAGGTGAACGCGGCGTAATTATCTACGCCACAATGGCGCATCATCAAGGAATGTCGTTGGTTGCCATAAATAACTTCCTCAATAACAATCTGATGCAGCAACGATTTCATAAAGATCTGCGCGTCAAGACTGCTGAGCCTTTACTATATGAACGTGTTCCAACCAAACCGCAAATGAGCCGCATACCACCCGGCTACGAAGCTACACCCAAATTGGCGCCGTTAATCCAGGCACCGGTGTCGGGACGCTTTCTCACCCCGCATACGGCTATTCCGCGCACCCAGCTGCTATCCAACGGTGCATTGCACGTTATGGTCACCAATGCAGGCGGTAGTTATTGTCGCTATCATGAGACTGACATTACTCGCTGGCGCTCGGACACCACTCGCGACAATTGGGGCGAATTTCTTTATGTGCGGGATTGCGAAAGCGGCGCCCAATGGTCCGCGGCCTATCATCCTTCCCGTCACACCGGAAAACGTTACTCAGTTTCATTTACGCCGGATCGTGCCGAATTTCACCGCCGGGACGCCGGTTTTGAAACGACTATGGAGGTCATTGTCTCCCCGGAGGAGAATGCCGAAGTCCGCCGTGTAACCTTGACTAACCGATCCGCGCATATACGCACGCTGGAATTGACCAGTTACATGGAATTGGCGCTCGCCAATCATAGCGAAGATTTGGCACACCCGGCATTCAGCAAGCTATTCGTGGAGACAACTTTTCTCAAAGAACATGGTGCGCTCATTGCCCGCCGCAAACCGAAATCGCGCGATGAAAAAACGATCTGGGCCGGGCACATGATCGCCGGGCCTGGCGAACTAATGGGCTATGAGACTAATCGTGAGCGCTTTCTGGGCCGCGACCGTAGCATACGTAATCCGCAAGCATTGGAAGACGATCTTGCCAACAGCAGCGGCTATGTACTCGATCCGGTTTTCAGTCTACGTACCCGCGTCACCATTAAGCCAGGGGAAAGAGCCCGCTTTGCTCTAATCACAACGGCCGGACAGACCCGCGAAGAATTGGTCTCTATCTTTGAAAAATACAAGGAGCCCAATACGGCTGAGGCTGCCGAGTCGGCTTTTGAAATGGCGTGGACGCAATCGCAGCTGGAACTGCGTCATTTACGCCTGCAGCCGGACGCAGTCCGCCGTTTTCAGGAGTTGGCAAACCATGTTTTGTATCCTAATCCCCGTTTGCGCCCCACTGGCGGACGCTTGCGCCAGAACTCCCTGAATAAAACCCGCTTGTGGGCATATGGCATCTCCGGAGATTTGCCGATTATTGCGTTAACAGTGACGGACGTCAAAGAACTGGATTTCGTGCAGGAAATTCTAACAGCCCACACTTATCTGCGCACTAAAGGGTTAAAGGCGGACTTGGTAATCCTGAACTACGAGTCCGGCAGTTATTTTCAGCCATTGCAGGAAAGCCTGCGGCGCATGGCCCAAGCTCATGCTATGCTGACTGGCTTGGATCAACCCGGAGGCGTTTTTCTACGCACCATCAGCCATATGCCGGATGAGGATGTTCTGCCGATCCTGGCCAGCGCCAGGGTGCTGCTGGTGGCGGCGCGTGGAACCTTGGCGCAACAGCTGGGCAATCAGGCCGACAATACGAACTGGCCACCCCGCCTGAAGGGCCAAAAACGGTTTGAAGAATACCCTCGCGCCGAGTTCCCGACACCAAACACCGAATTCTTCAATGGCTTTGGCGGTTTCAGCAAGGACGGTAAAGAATACATCATTCAGTTGCCTGCCAAAGTCAAGACGCCGTCCCCGTGGATCAATGTGTTAAGTAATGAACATTTTGGTGCGCTTGTGACCGAATCTGCAATGGGTACGGTATGGTTCGGCAACAGCCAGCTGAACAGGCTGCTGCCTTGGTCAAATGATCCCATTTCCGATCCGCCATCTGACGCAATTTACATTCGTGATGAAGACACCGGCGCTTTTTGGAATGCCACGCCTTCCCCGGTATTAACGGATACCTCCTATCGCGTCCGCCACGGACAAGGTTACACGGTCTACGAAAACAGCAATCACGGTTTGCTGCAAAATCTGACGGTCTTTGTTCCGGTCGAAGCGAGTAGTGGCGATCCAGTTGGCACCCAAGGCGGGGATCCGGTCCGCATTCAGCGGCTACGCCTCGTAAACACCACTGGCAAAGGCCGCCGCATATCGGTCACTTCCTACGCCGAGTTAGTGCTAGGCAACAATCGGGAAGAAACGCAGTCCAATATTATCACAAAATGGGATCCGGAGAGTAACGCAATGTTGGCGCGCAATTATCTGCATCCCGATTACGGAGGCTATGTGGCTTTTGCTGCCATGAGCCCAGCCGCCTCCAGCTTTACAGCCGACCGTACGGAATTTATCGGGCGCAACGGATCAATGTCGCGCCCGGCTGCCATGCACCGCGAAACCCTATCCGGCAGAAGCGGCATGGGACAGGATCCCTGCATTACGCTGCAAACAGTTGTCGTCCTGGAACCCCATGAGACTGCCGAGATTATCATGGTGCTCGGTCAAGGCAGTAATATCGAACACGTACGATCGCTGGTCAGCAAGTATAAAGAACCACTGCAAATTGAAGCGTCCCTTGCCAAAACCTGTGCCTGGTGGGACCGCTTCTTGGAGACTGTGCAGGTCGAGACTCCGGATCTGGCTGTCAATATCATCATGAACCGTTGGCTGCTTTATCAGACATTGGCTTGTCGCTTCTGGGCCAGAACCGCCTTCTACCAATCTGGTGGCGCCTTCGGTTTTCGGGATCAACTTCAGGATGTGCTGGCGTTTTTGCATGCGGCACCCGAAATCACGCGGGAATTCCTGTTGACCGCCGCCTCCAGACAATTTGTCGAGGGCGATGTGCAGCACTGGTGGCATCCGCCATCCGGTGCCGGAACCCGCACGCGCAGTTCCGATGATCTGTTATGGCTGCCATATGCCGTAATTAGATATGTTAATGCGACCGGGGATTATGAGATCCTGAACGCCAAAGTCCCTTTCCTGAACGGCCGCCCGCTGGAGGCGAACGAATACGACATTTATTTTGTTCCAAATTCGTCTACCATGGAACAAGGCACTTTATTTGAGCATTGCCGCCGTGCCATTGAAAAGGGGCTGACTAGTGGGCCGCATGGCTTACCGCTAATCGGTACCGGGGACTGGAATGACGGATTCACCAGAATCGGGGCCAAAGGGCGCGGCGAAAGCGTGTGGCTGGCCTGGTTTATTATTGACATTCTGACAGGATTCTCTAATCTTTGCGCCAAAACCGGCGACGAGAATCTGGGACGCACTTACTTACGCCGTGCTGCTGAATTAACAGCACAGGTCGAAGAACACGCCTGGGACGGCAAGTGGTACCGCCGGGCCTATTTTGACGATGGATCACCACTGGGCGCGCATGAGAGCAGCGAAGCCAAAATCGACAGTCTGCCCCAGTCCTGGGCGGCCATTTGTGGCGCCGCGGAGCCGGAACGCGCTAAGACCGCCCTCGCATCGGCTTTCGAACATCTGGTGCGGACTAAAGATCAGTTGTCGCTATTATTTACGCCGCCTTTTGAACACAAGGATCATGATCCTGGGTATATCAAAGCTTATCCCCCTGGTGTGCGGGAAAATGGCGGACAATATACCCACGCCGCGATTTGGCTTGCGATTGCGCATGCCAGGATGGGTCTGACGACAAAAGCTGTCGAACTGCTGCAAATGATCAACCCGATCCGCTATGCCGATAGTGCGGACAAAGCGCGCAAATATCGCATCGAACCCTACGCGGCCGCCGCAGACGTTTACTCATTACCAGGCAGAGAGGGGCGCGGCGGCTGGTCTTGGTATACCGGTTCCAGTGGATGGATGTACCGGGCTTGGCTCGAGGAGATTCTCGGCATCGTGCGTGATGGGAGTGCTATAAGGGTCGAGCCCCATCTTCCGGCAAGTTGGCCTTCCTGTAAAGTGCGCTACCGTTTTGGCCAGGCCAGTTACGAAATTGAGATGTTGCGAGACGACTCCATCACCGGTCACGGCGATAATGGAACCCGGATATCAGTTGACGGTGTCATGGCTGAAGGCAACGCCTTTGCGCTAATTGATGATGGGACGGTGCATAGCGTCAAAGTCACCATCAGACCTTCATAGGCGTGCTAACCTATTGATCGTGATCGCGCCTGCGTGATCGCGCCACTGCGTCGTTAATCCTTCATGGGATTAGCGACTCTTTCATGCTTGATCGAAGAAAGCTCCTCGTGTCCCGGGTAAACAATTGTATCTTCCGGAAGCTTGAGCAACTTGGCAATACTGGCACGGAGCGCCGCCTCGTCGCCGCCCGGCAGATCCGTGCGGCCGACATCCTCATGAAACATCGTATCGCCTGTAAAGACCGAACCGGGTGTATAAAGACAGATGCACCCGGGGGTGTGACCCGGCGTTTCAAGGACTGCCAGCGATAAATTGCCGAACGTAATGACGTCCCCTTCTTTAAGAAGGCGATCCACCGCCGGATTCTTGATGTCAGCGGCATCGCGTGCCCCGGCCGCAATTAGTGCGCCAGTAGCCTCTTTGACCACGCCATTGACCCCGGTATGATCCCGGTGTTTATGGGTAATGATGATATACTTGACCGTCAGGCCTTTTTCTTTGATCATGCGCAGAATCTCTTTGCTCCGGCCACCCGGATCAATCACGACTGCCTCTTGGGTGATGTCGCAACTAATCAAGTAACAATTGTTTTTCAAGGGTCCGTAAATTATCGTTTCAATAGTCATTTGATGTCGTACTCTTCCAATGTGGAAGTCACCCGATAGCCTTCAGATTCAAATTCGCGCATTACCAGGCCGATCCCCTCCTTAAAATACTCGTGCAACGTCGAATCCTCGCCTTCAATTTTAACCGCAATGCAGTTTTCAAATTTACCTGCCCGTGTCTCCACAACGGCGTCGGTAGCGGTAATCGTACGCGTCCCATAGCCCTGTGTTTGCCAGGTAGTGCCCACTGCCAGTGGGGTGCGCAGGATCACTACCTGTTCTGATTCTGGTGCCGCAACACGATCCAGCAGGTCTTCCACTTCATAAGCTTCACCAGCGTGATAAATCCTGGTGATGGCATCCTCCGTGATTTCATAAACCGCTGCGATCACAGTACCACCATTGTCTTCCTGCAGCTGACCGCGCTGGCCGCGTGCAAAGACGACCTCTCTGGTGAAGGAGGCATACTCCATACCTTCGCCCAAATAACTCCATGTACTTCTGACCGTTAGTGGAAAGTAGGAGGCTAGCGACAGTTGTTGTGTAGCGCCGCTGCGATTTTGATCGGCAGCATCATTTTCATCTTGCGGTGCGGACGATCGGCGGCACCCTGCGGCAACAACCGGCAGCGCCAGCAACAAGGCCACAATTATGATGATCATGAGCGGTAGCGGCGGCGCAAATTTTACGGACTTAGTTCCAGTCTTCGGCATCGTGCATTTCCCTCCTGACAGCCCCCGTTTTGAAGGCTTGTCCCCTGGTCCTTAAATGAATTATCTTAGATTGGACTTTATCAATGAGAGCGCTTCCTGACGCAGACGTTCCTGTTTCTCAAGGGCGGCCGACTCGGTGCCTGCATGAACAGCAATATAGATTTTGAAGATCGGCTCAGTGCCAGAGGGCCGAAAGGTCACCCGACTTAAGCGGCTGCCATCAGACAATACAATCTGTATGGCCAGTTCGCCGGAATAATCAAGGTTGTAGGAAAAACCGGTCTGCAGGTTTAACGCCTTACCATTATAATAATCCCGAATTTCCAACATTTCCATACCGGCAAACCCTTCCTGCCAACGCCTGCCAAAAAAGCTGTCGTTGATCAATGCGTTATCTTTGATCAGGGCAGCGAGTTTAATGAAGGCACTCCCCTGATCTTGATCATGGCCAGTAGCAGTTAGCGATGTGATACTTTCACGGTAGCATCCGAATTCCTGCTCCAATTCTGATAAACGTTCCAGAAAGCTACTGCCGCGGCTGGCGTGCCAGGCGGCTGCCAGTGCCAACAGGCCTGCCCCCAGAATGCCGTCTTTATCGCGGACATAGTCGCCAATCAAGTAGCCACAGCTATCCTCGCACCCAAACAGGAATGGCCTTCCTCGCTGGGCGGCTTTTTCAACAGCTGCGCCAATATATTTGAAGCCCGGTGGCGTTTCCAGGACTGACAGACCGTACTTTTGCGCAATGGCTCCTACCAATCCGGTTGTGACAAACGTTTTTGCCAGCAATGGTTCTGGACGCAGTGCTCTACTACTGCTGCCAGTTTTGTTGCGACTGTAGCTGCTACCATATTCCAGGGTAAGAATGAAATCGCACAGTAAGGCTGCTATTTGATTGCCGCTTAACACCCGAAAACCGCCTGCGTCAGATTGGCCGGATTGGGATTGATCAGTAGCTTGAACATAGTCCCTGACAGCGCAGGCGACTCGATCGGCATCCGGATCAGTGGCCAAGATCATTTGGACTTCGGTGACGCGGCCGTTGCGCGTGCGGCTGCGGTGCCCGCCACCACAACCGCGGCGGTGGCCGTAGCGGCATTGATCTATGGCAAAAGCAAAGGCCGCTTCATTTTCGGGATTGGGCACCCTTAGTGTTGGAAATGCCCCATTTGGCTCGATTTGTTCATTCACAACCGACGGTTCGAACCCCAGAATCTGGAGCAGGTTCTTCAAATAGTACCCACCGACGCCATGCAATGCGGTGAGACATATTGGAAATGATTGCCTGGCCTCCGCCGGTACAGCAGCGGCATAGCCTGCCAGCGCATCGCCAACCACTGCCAGGTATTCTTGATCCATTTCTTGAGTCAAGTATGTGAGTAGTCCCTGCTGTAATGCTTCGTGAAGCGCGGGAAAGCTCCTGCGCCAGAAAAATGGCGTTTCGCTGATATGTCTACCGATCTGGTGGGCAGCGACTGGCAGGATTTGGACTCCATCCGGTCCGTACACTTTGTAGCCATTATCTCCAGGTGGATTGTGACTGGCGGTGATCATAACTCCGGCAGCCGCGCGCATTCTGCGGACCGCATAAGCCAGCTCCGGCGTCGGGCAGGCTGCTTCGAATAGATGCGCATGTATGCCATTTGCAGCCAGCACCGCGGCAGTCTCGGCTGCAAATCCGGGCGAGTCGGTGCGCGCATCAAAACCGACGCAGACGCTGAATGGCGCGGCGGTTTCCGCCAGAAGCCAATCCGCCAAACCTTGCGTCACTTTTCTGATCATATAGCGATTAATGCGATTAGTCCCTGCCCCAACCGGACCCCGCAGGCCGCCGGTGCCAAAACTTAACATCTGCCCAAACCGGTTTTTGATTTCATCTTCTTGGGCAGCGATCGCGTTCAACTCCTCCCGTGTCCCGGGATCCAGCCATGGATTACTCAGCCATTCCTGAAAGCGTTCCCTCCAAATCACCGAAGACACCTCATTGCCGATGTCATTTGAGTTGTCTTCCAGTCTATTCAACGCCGTGGCATTTGGCACTATTGACGCACGTGAATGAAAAAGGGTAACCGCTCGACTGCCGCACTGCTCCCCTTCCAGAAATAAATAAGGGAGCCGCTCCAGACAGGTGATCCTGCCGTGAACGCGGCTCCCAATTGCTACTTTGGTATGCTTCTGCACTGCAGAAGCTATGACTTTATTTTTGCGGCTGCAGCATCATAAATTCTCTCGAGACAGTATTTTTACCGTAATCCAGGCGTACGATTCACGGCCGGATTAAGTTCTTTGGCTGAAAGGTTTCTGACAGCATCCTCAGTAATTTCAATATCATCAATAAACCAGCCGCGGAAGCCATTGCGATCCGCATTAACAGTGTCAAACACAAAACTCAACTGAATCGTCTTTCCAGCATACTCATTTAAATCATATGAGCGCCAATCCCAGTAAGCCGGACTATCTGTACCGCCGCTGGTATGAGGAACAGCCGCTCCTTGGCCTCCGCCCACTATCGGATTGAGGCTTCCAAGGAAAGTAAAGAACCCGCCATTTACTGATATATAGACATCCATCAGGTCGTTCGTTAACGGTGCCATACCTTCAATTTCAAACCAGTATGCAAATTGAAGCACCGGATTCTGAAGGATACCGAGATCAATGACCGGGGAAGTCAACATACCTGAATTTTTTACTGTAGAAGTTCCACCAGAGAGCCATGTATCGTCGGGTGTCTGAGTGCCCATGTAGTTGCCTTTGACCCCTGCGCCGCTGGGGCTGCCATACCAATAACAGTATTGGCCGCTATTAGCATTAGGGATAACCCCGCCCGAACTGTCGTCTAACGGAAGAACCACAAAGTTCCCAACCGCTACATTAAATATTGCAGAGTTGTTTTCTTGACGGTGCCAAAGCCCGGTGGCCGTCCAACCTGTCGACCCAGTCTCGAAACTCTCTTTGAAACCGACAGTGACATTCCAGTAATGCGTAGTAGTCCATGTTCCATCACAGACCGCAACAGTAACAGTATATGTACCAAGTCCGGGAGCTGTCCAAGTAAAATCCTTTCCGGTACCGCTTATCGGCGAACCTCCGGTGGCTGTCCATTTGTAGGTCAATGGATCACTATTCCAGTCCCCTGCAACAACTGAAAAATGGATCGACTCACCCGCATTAACAGTCAAATTTTGTTGCGCAGGTAGCTTTTCTGTAATACTCGGTGGAAAGTTACAGCCAGCGGTCACTGCCAATACGACCATCAAAGCTACTAGCAGGATTACTCTTTTCATAGTTTACACCTCCTAATTTCTATGACAAAATGCATGCTTTTCCATTTCAGCGTATATTTACCCCTGAAATCATGCTTTTATGATACCATAATTCCACCACAAATGACAGCGCGCCGCGCTTTTTTTAGAGGTTCGTAACAGCAAATTAACTTTCTCGTAATTATTTTTGTTGGCGTTGATTGGCATTAGCAAATTAATTCTTTGGGACCATTGGTGGTGAAGAACATTGGTGGTGACAAAAATGATTGTGCCATAGTCACAAAAAAATGACGGTAGATCTCTACCGCCATTTAAAGCTAGTTATAGCCCAACCTGTCAGATGAGTGCTCGGCTCGCGACGGCTCCGACGGCCCACTGATCAGGGTTTACCGAAACCAAAGATCGACATAAATTTCGAATACCCTTCCGGTAGTTCAAAAAGCTCATCCGGCTGTTTTTCGGCCTTTATGTTAGTGAAGGTTGTTGTAGTCTCCAACTTGCCTTTTGAATTGTAGTTTTCAATTTTAATGCCAAAACCGCCCAGTTCCTTCGCCTGCCAAATGATTGTGTTGCCGAGTTTCTTATCTTTATAAACGTACTTCACGATCTCGCAATGGTAACCGTCAATCGTTTCAGTGCCGACGTTGACTGTCTCATACTTGCCAGCCTCGGCCTGCGGACCATTCGGATCAAAATCCAGCGGAACCTCCATGTATGACCCGAGATCCGGCATTAGCGTCCAGGCCACTTTTTTATCCATCCGGAGAATTGTCACGGCGGTGCCATCTTCTGAGATAATCTCCTGTCGCATTTTGTTTGGCTTGACATAGATTTTACCCTTTGTAACCTCCTTACCGTCGGTGATGGTCATATCCGCCGAAAATTCTGCCATGGCGGCGGCCAACAGCGGCATCACTGCCAGCGACAACAACAACATGAATAACAAGAATAGGCGCAGGCTTTTTTTCACTTAGAGCTCCCCCTTCATTTTCCAAATACTGTTTTGGTAGATTCTGATTATTCGACAGTTGCGCTCATTTACCTGCTCCATATATAAAAAAGGCATTCCGTCCTGGAATGCCTTTTAATCTGAATACTCATTGCGGAAAATAACTAGCGCATTCGCTTGTTTAGGCGTCCGCGTCCGCGATCGCATTATTTGGCACCAAGTGCCTGATTAAATCGCTCACGTCAGCCAAATCCTCCAAATGGCTGACCCTCTCAGCCACCTGCCGGATAGCAACATCGCTTACATACGGCGCGCCATAACGCACGCAAGTCTCAAACTTGGCAGCCACGTCGGCAAAATCAAACGGCCTAAGCGGATGGCCGGGCACAAGATCAATTTTGCGTCGGACATTGCCGATACCCTTAATCTCCACTTCGACAATCGTCGGAGCAACCTGCAGACCAAGCGCATCCAGTTCCGGATCCTGCACAATAGTCACACGGCGGGCATAGTTCAGTATCTCCTGGCTCTTAATCGCCTCAGGAGTAAACTCCTCCAAGGTAAGCCGACGCCGGGCCAAAGCTGCCCCAACTATATAGGGGAGACTGAATTGCGCTTTCTGAACCGTCGCCGGAGGCTCCCATGGCTGATCACCGCACAAAATGTAAGCAGGTCCATTCACTCTCACATTAACAGCGCTAATCATGGCCGGATCCACACCTTCGGTCAGCAGCTCCATAATTGCTTGTGCGGCGCCGTGACTCAGTTTGCAGCAGGGATAGATTTTGACACTGACATCATCGATCCGGTGCGCTTTACCGAGATCCGCCAAAATAATATGGCGATCATATTCACCAAAATGATAAACGTTGTATAGTCCAAAGCGTCCTTCCAGCACATTGCGCACGCCCGTAATTCCCCTGCGGGCGAGTGCCACGGCAGTCAGTCCCGCCTGCACTCCGGTGCCCTGGTGAATGCTGTTGGCCTGTGCGGCATCCAGAACGCTTTGTGAAGTTCCCGAGAGCTCGGTAAAAGCAATACCTAAAGCGTTCTGAAATATATCTTCCGGTAGCCGCAGAGCACGTCCGGCGGCGAATGCGGCTGACAACGGAGCAAAGGTACCTGAAGTCCAGGGCATACGGCTGCCGGCACGCAGCGGAGTTGCCTTGCGAATACGTAATATGGCGTCTGCGGCAACAGCTACAGCAACTAGCAGATCAGCTCCGGTAGCACCTGCGCTGGTCTCGGCTGCTGCCAGAGCGGCGGGCACTACTGCGAAACCCGGATGGTAACCGGTCTCTTCTTCGCAGTCATCAAAATCAAGGCTACGGGCCATTACAGCATTAAGCTGAGCCGCTGCGGGTGCGGGAAGTTTGTCACCAAAGACAAGAACGGAAGCCTCTGGTTTGCCGCCCCACTCGCGCACCTGAGCTAATAAGGGTTCAGTACAGGCCGCCTTTGTGCCCGCCGCGATTACGCCCAGCATATCGAGGATCATCATTTTGGTCCGCATAATTGTTTTTGATGAAAGGTCACTCAATTCGGTATTAGCAGCTTGCTTTACCAGCATCCCGATTGCATCCATCCCGATCGCATTCTCTCCGTTCACATTCACATCCATGCCATTCGCCCCTATCTGATCATTCCGCCATTGCGTCTGGCCTTAGAACGCTTAATTGTAGACAACACAGTTGTAACGACAAAGAGCAAGGCCACGCCCAGCAGCGCCGCCGAAATCGGGCGGGAGAAAAAGATGACCGGCGATCCGTCACTGAGCATCAATGATTGTCGGAATGAATTTTCAAATAGCCTCTCTAGAACAAAGGCCAATAGAAATGGTCCCAGTTCGAAATCGAGTTTACGCATAACATAGCCGAATATTCCGAGAGCCACCATAATCAGAATATCAAATACCCTATTATTAATGGTATAGACACCGACGACAATGATGCCTGATATGATCGGTGCCAGGAGAGAAAAAGGCACTTTCAACAACTGCACCCAGACACTTACCATCGGCAGGTTGAGGATAAGCAGCATTACATTACCAATAAACATGGAAGCGATTAAGCCCCAAAATACAACCGGGTTATCACGCACGAGAAAAGGCCCTGGTGTAATGCCATGCACCAATAAAGCAGCAAAGAGCATTGCCATAATGGCATTGCTAGGTACACCCAGAGTTAGCAAAGGTACAAAAGAGGCCACAGATGAAGCGTTATTGGCTGATTCCGGACCGGCAACGCCTTCGACGGCACCTTGTCCGAATTCTTCCGGATGTTTTGAAACCCGCTTTTCCACTGCATAGGAAGCCAATGAAGAAATGGTACCGCTTCCGCCCGGCAGGACACCAACCAAAAACCCAATTACAGTACCTCTAATAATCGCCCACCAGGATTGCACAATGTCCTTGATTCTCGGGAAAATCCTTTCAATCTTGGTGGTGACGATGGAACCGGCATCAATGTGTTCAACATTCGCAATCAGTTCGCCGACGCCGAATAATCCCATGGCAACAACAACAAAGTCAATGCCGTCAAGGAGATTTTGACTGCCAAAGGTAAACCTCAGATTACCGGACATAGGATCCTGTCCGATCGTGGCGGCCAGCATACCGAGCACGACCATGATTAACCCTTTTACAAATGACTTGCCTGATAAAGAGGCCGCCATGACCAACCCCAAAATCGCCAAGGCACAATACTCCGGCGGGCCAAATTTCAATGCAAAACTCGCGAGTACGGGAGCCAGGAAAGTCAAGGCCAGAACACTGAGGATTGCCGCAATAAACGAACCGATCGCCGCGATGCCAAGTGCAGTCCCAGCCTTGCCTTTTTTGGCCAACATATAGCCGTCGATGGCAGTAACCACCGATGCGGCTTCACCGGGAATGTTAAGCAAAATAGCCGTTGTAGACCCGCCATACATACACCCATAGTAAATCGCCGCGATCATAATCACAGCGGTTTCCGGCGACATATAATAGGTGATTGGCAGCAGCACGGCAATAGTGACTGTCGGTCCAAGACCGGGCAAAATACCAACAACTGTACCAAGCAGTGAGCCGATAAAAGCATAAAATAGGTTCGTCGTGCTTAAAGCTGTTGCGAAACCATTGAGTAGACCCGAAAAATCCATTTTTTAGTCCCCCCTTTACCTCGCATTACCGCGTCCAGAATCCCAGTGGCAGCTGCGCCTTAAAAGCCACAACAAATACGAGCCAAACCGCAAACCCGGTTAATCCTCCGGTAAGAAACGCAATCCAGAGGCGGCGACGCTCAAGCAAAATCAGCCACAGCGCAATCATTATTCCCACTGTAACCGGCGCGCCTAGAAATTCAAAAACAAGGCCGCTGCCAAGTATGAGTGTGATCGCCAAAAGTAGCCGTTTCGCCGGACCTGGAAGCAAAAAAACCTTGCCTTCCCCATTCTTGAATTCGCCGGTAAATAATAGAATCAAGGTTAAGGCTGCCAGTATGATCGCCAGCAGGAAGGGTAAGAGTCCGGATCCAGGCTGTCCGTATTCAGACAAAGACAACTCGGTAATAGAGTTGTAGATAATCAACACGGATATTACCAGAAGAGCAATATACAAGCCCAGACTCCAACGTTTCATATGACATTCCCCCCAACGTTAAATGAAGAAGTCGGAAAGACATACTATTAAAAAGCACCTGGCTTCGCAGTCGTAGAAGCGCGTATGATCAGAGATACATCTACAACAACATCGTCATTGTTCTTTGCTTCTTCACAATCACAGTCTTCGGGATTCCCCTGCTTTGCCAGAAGCCGGTTCATTACTGCAATAGAAACTTTGCCAAGTTGCTGCGCATCCTGGCGGACAGTAGTCAACTGGGGATGCGCCATCGTAGCCTCCGGACCATCATCATATCCAATGACAGAAATATCGGTCGGAACAGCGATGCCCTGCTCCCGCAGAAACGCCAGTACACCTGTTGCGACGCGATCATTGGCAGCCATAATACCGTCGACTCCGGCTAATCTGCCAATCAATTCAGCTGCCGCGTTATAACCGGCCATAAAATCATATCCGCAAACCACAACTAGCTCGGGATCATAGGGTATACCGGCCTCCTCCAGGGCATTCAGGTAACCCTGGAAACGATCTAGTGACGAATAGGCACCGGCATTTTCGAGTGTCAAAGCGCTGGTGATCGTCTCAGCTGAACACGGCGCATCCCAAAACCCAGCCATAAATGCAATCCGCCGTCTACCCAAGGCAAGCAGGTATTTGGTGGCAATATATCCGCCCTTAACGTTATCAACATAGATATTGGGGCGTTCTTTAAAGACTTCCCTGCGGCCGACTACCACTACAGGCAGGTGCCGGAATCTTTCTACTTCCGGCAGCGGATCGCCAGTCGAAACAGGGATGTAAATCAGGCCGTCTATTACTGATCGGGACAGAGCGTCAATGGCAGTGATTTCTTTGGCCCGGTTACCTTCCGCACTGGAAATAATGATCACCTGGTCGTGCTTTTGTGCTTCTGCCAAGGCCCCGGTCGCAATACTGGCAAAAAATGAGCTTTCCAAATTGGGAACCAATAAGCCGAGGCTGCCGGTAAGATGGCCCTTCATGTAGCGGGCAGCCAGACTCGGCTTGTAGTCCAATTCCCGGACTACTTTCCAGACTGTGGCGGCAATATCTGAGGTTACAGCTGCGGATCTGTTAATTACGCGTGAAACTGTGGCAACCGAAACACCGGCTTTTTCTGCTACCTGCCTAATATTAACGGTGTCGCGTTGCTTTGCATTGCGTGACAATCCCGCCACCTTCCTTCATGATTTCGGGGCTGAAAGGCTGCAGCACAAACAGTGCCGCCAGACTTAAAATAACTGCCCCCGCCACAATTCCCAGTACAACTAGGAATCCTATGGCGGTATAGGTACCAGATATTTGTGCGGGGAACCAGTGTAACAAGTAGCCTGTTCCGGATTGAAAAATAATCACTGTGATGAAATTAAAGAGGTTCATCATTCCGAACAGGGCGCCCCCTTTTCCCTGCGGCGCTATATCGTTAACCGCGCATGTACATTGTACATGGCTCGCACCAGCTGCTGCCCCGAGTAAAAGACCAATTAGTCCCGTAATGTATATCGGCAGATGAACGCTTACTGCTAACCATAATGTCAGCCAGCAAAGGGCATAAGCGGTGCAAAAAATCCTGATGGCGCGGCGTCGCTGAAGGGGTCCATTGCCGAAATGACCTCCGACAAAGTTGCCAATCATCACACCTACCCCGATGAGCGTCGCCCATCCACTGGCAGCACTCAAATCAAGGTTATACGCACTACGATACCAGGAAACCGCCCAAAGGCCCTGTAGAACCATCAGTGCTGCGGTGGAAACTGCCCAGACCACTAATAAAGCCTTCAACTGGACAGAACGGCGCAAAGTCAAAAAGGCTTGCCTTAGACGCAACCGGAGCGATTCTGATTTTGCAGATAGTGGCGGTTTGTGTTGATTGCCGGGGTTGCTGCGGCGGCGGATCGGATCCCGCCCTTTCTGAGTCAGCAGACCAATAGCTATCAACAGACTAATTACTGCCAAAACAATAAAAACATCCTGCCGGCCCCATGCTTTAATGGCCAGTTCGAGCGGTGCGACTGAAATAACGGCACCAAGGTTACCTACTACGTAGGTAATGCTGGATAACCGGGTATATTGAGAGTTTTTAAACGCCGCTGCCTGAAAAACCAGTGCGCCTGAAAGCATCGGAGCAAGCGCAAGCCCAGATAAAAAGCGCCCAATGCCAAACAATAATGCCGAATTGGCAAAGCCCATCAATAAGGCGCTGATAACGGTTAATAGCATACCAGAAGCCACAATACGTACTGGCCCAAATCGATCGTTCAGCGCCCCGCTGATTGGCTGCATACATGCATATGCATAGAAGAACAAAGCCGAAATAAAACCTATGATGGTGGCACTCAGGCCCCACTCGGCACCAATACGCGGCAGCACAACTGATGCGCTGATACGGAAAAAGAATGAGTAAAAGTACGAAGCGACCAACATGCTTAATATGAAAACAGCCTGAGAGCGGGTGACGCTCCCCCGCCCCTCTTGGGCGGGGGAGTCGCTCTCGATTTCAGCGGTGGTGGTCATCGTGGCGTGCCTATTAATCGAAGAGTTCACCTCTTATAACCTCCATATCATAAGGAGAAAACAAAACAGCAACAAACGAAACCATGTCTGTGCGTTGGTGCCCTTGAGCATTAGTGCTAAGCATCCGTGCAGGGCATCCGTGCCCTCACTTAAAGCATCCCTGCCCGACATCCGTGCCTAATCTTTATTCTTTAATGACGAATCCGGCTCCAACCCGGTTCATGATCTCAAAGAATCCGGGGAAAGAAACTGAGGCGCATTGCGCATCACTCACTACTGTCTCGCCTTTTGCGAAGAGTCCGGCCACTGCCAGGGCCATCGCAACGCGGTGATCGTCATGGCTTAATACAGCGGCACCAGTTAACTGATGTCCGCCATGAATTGTCATTGAATCATGGGTTTCTTCAATATGGGCACCCATCTTAGCCAGTTCCTGATGCATCACTGCCACGCGATCAGTTTCTTTCGCCCGTACCATTTCAATTCCAGTAAGCTTGGTGGTGCCTTCCGCGAAAGAGGCTGCCACGGATAGGATGGGAACGGCATCCGGAATGTCGGAGCAATTCACTGTAATACCATGAAGCTTAGTGCCACCGATAACCGTGAGGCTATTATGCTCGTGGTCCACGTGAATGTTTGCGCCCATTTCCTGAAGAACATCCACAATTGCCGCGTCACCTTGGTTACCCTCAAGATCCAGATCTTCGATGGTTAGTTTGGAATCGGTTACGGCTGCCGCAACCAGGGGGAATGCCACCGATTCCCAATCGCTCGGGATCCGCGCATTCACAGGGTGATACGCCTGCGGACCCTTGATTTCGAAGTAACTGTAATTCTTAGAATCATAATCGACTTTAACCCCTTGCTGGGTCATCCAGTCAACAGTCATCTGGAGATATGGTTTTTCCTTGGCATTTTCAACTTCCAACCGTGTGATGCCGTCGATCATTGGCGACACGAGCAGCGGTGCAGAAATAAACTGGGAGAAGTTGCCGCCGATCTTTACTGTTCCTGCCTTGAGAGGTCCGCGAACAACAACTGGTGCGGCATCCACCGCGCTGCGGGTTGTAAACGCAGTCGCCCCCAGGTCTTCCAATGTACGCAATAAGGCGCGCACCGGGCGTCGACGGATTTGCCAATCGCCTGACAAAACACTCCACTGATCCAATAAGGCGGCCATGGCGGTTACAAAATAGAAAGTGGTTCCCGAGTTGCCGGCATCGACGATATCTGACGGAACTACCAGGTTGCGGCCAACACCTTCGATGGTCCACTTATCTTTGCTGGTTTCGGCATGTATCCCGTAAGCGCTACACGCCTTAATTGCAGAAAGACAATCCTCACTGGGCAGTGGATTTGTAATGACGGACCGCCCTTCACTTAATGTGCTGATGATAACCGCACGGATCGTATGACTTTTCGAACCTGGTACAGATAACCGTCCCTCCAAGCTGGACGGACTAGCGTATGCTCTCATTGCGTACCCTCCTGATTTTGAGCCTGGCGGTTACTTAGGCGTTACAAGCCTGGCGGTTACTTAGGCGTTACTTAAATCTTGGAATGTTAAACTCTGACGGAGACTTTTTGGCTACGCCATTATCATAGAGCAGCCAGGAAACGATCGATTCCCATCTTGCCCAGTAGTCCAAAACAGCTTTGCCGGTAACATCGTGCCTGAGTTGGTAGTTCATCTTCTTGGCAAAATCAAGCCATTGCTGATCTTTACTGGCTTTGACCAATGAATCCACAATTTTGTTACGGACATCGGTGGGAGTGCCCTTCCTTAGCAGAATGCAGCTGGGGAAAGAAAGTGGCATGAAACGTTTAAAATCAGGCAATCCTGCGGTAATCGGAGGAACGCCGGGGAAAGCTACCGAAGGTTCTTGTCCGAATACGGCCAACGCCCGCATATCGCCGGAATTGACATAACCGAGGGCTTGTCCGGTGGCCGGGAATGCGAAATCCACAGTCCCGTTCAGTACTGCCAAAGTCAATTCAGCACCGCTACCAAACGGAATCAGTTTGATATCGAGCCCAGAAGCTTGCAACAGCAAGCCCTGAATGTGTCCGCTGGCACCAGGCGCAGAATAGGACATCTTTATTTTGCCAGGGTTTGCTTTAATTGCGGCAACCAATTGGTCGAAGGTCTTATAAGGTGACTTGGAGCTAACACAGAGAATTTTTTGGTCATCGACCATCATCATCAAAGGATCAAAGTCGGAAAAGCTGAGTTTGCTGAGATTCATGACTCGGAAAGTAGCCGGGGTTTCAGCAGACCAGAGAATCGTGTAGCCATCAGCTGCGACAGAATTGACATAATCAGTCCCAATAGCACCTGATGCACCAGCCCTATTGCTAATTACTACCGGCTGGCCTAGATATTTTTCAAAGACCGGTATAAAACCGCGCGCGGCGATGTCGGTGTTGCCACCGGCACCCCAGGGAATAACCACTGTAACCGGTTTTGAAGGGTATGATGCTGATAACGACGGGATAGCCAGAGCGATCACAAAAACGGCAACTAATACCAAACTGACCAAAGTCCTGCGATTCATCCAAACTACCTCCATTTTGTAAAGGTTTTCTTGAAGCTGATTTCATTTTACCACGGTTAGTTGGCAGCTCTCAAATCGACTATTTATCCAGTTGCGCCGAAAATAACGATGGTTCCGTGCATAGTTAGGTTTTTCGTCGATTTCTGTCATTTTCCTGCCCAACTGTTACATTTTTTATGTGTGCTGGGACGTAATTTTGAGGTCGAATTTGCACCGAGCCGCCAAACAGCTGGGCAGAGTGCGGTTTTCAGGGATTGTGATGATTGTAATCGTTTTCAAACAATACACATTGTGGTAGCTTTTCCCAGTGAATGCGCAATAGCAGCGGCAGCCAGATCGGGCGTTTATGGCTGGCTGCCGCGGCCGTCGCCATTTTCATCAGCAACTTTAAGAAGCCCATCGACCTTGTCTGGACCTGAGCGAAAGAAATCGACCAGCTCGTCTCTAATATAGCGAAACCTTTCGAGCTTCAAGTTGCGCGAACCATCCATGGAAGGATAGCCGCCTGCTTCACTCGAGTATAGGTGGGTGGCAGAACCGACAGTATACCAACGCTCAGGATCGAGGGTTGCGCCGTTGATACGGATGGCTGGGAAATTGGTGAGTTTTTCGGGATTATCGGAATTGCCAGGAGCCTCCCCGTCGCCGCAGGTCAGGCCTGCAAATACAAGCCTGCCAAAGACTTGCCCCTGCGGCCGGAACCCGATCCCGAAACCCTGAGCTTCCGTAATGGCAGGGTTGTCGCGCTCACGAACCAGGCCTTCAATTTGACGTCCGGAGATCTCGAAGACGGCTGGCGTGATGAAACTTCTACATATCTCGTAAATATCGCGGACACGCACCGGACCTTTACTAAGACCTCGTGAAACTCCAGGTCCAAACATCATCCCGATCTCCGCCCCGAATTTGCGGCGTAAAAGCTTTGCCAGTAGCTGAATAAGGCTGTCGTGAGGGAGATCTTCTTTGAGAGTGTACAGTTCTTCATCAAGAATACTCTCTGCGGCGGCACGGTGCTTTTCCAATATCGCGCTTTGCGCCTGATCATCCGGGGCCGCGGCGGACACTATATTCGCCGTTTCATGCAAGCCATAATGGCTCGCGCCAATATTAATTTGCCCTTGTTCAGTTTCAAGATCAAGTTCAAGCTCTCCGACAAATTTGCCCAGCATGCCGGCTTGCACGATAATTGTATCGCCCACACGGCGGATCTCGTGCAACTCGCTGTGGGAATGTCCGCCAATGATTACGTCGATGAGTCCCGGGTTTTCTGTGGCAAACTTGATGTCGTCTCTCAGACCACAGTGCGACAGAAGCAGGATGAGATGCACACCTCGGGATTTGAGATCGCGCACTTCTTTGGTCAGGGATTCCCTCAGATCCAGGCTTTTTAGTCCATGCAGCTGTTCCACGGCATTCTCCATAGGGTCGAGCATACCAAGAATGCCAATGGTTACGCCGCCGCGCTCCAGAACAACATGGTTGCGGAGGCCAGCGAAAGCAGTTCCGTCAGCCTGTGAAACTGTCGAGAGTACCCAGGGAAACTTCGATTCCATGGTGAGTTGGGCTAGTGTATTGCGCGATAGCCGATAAAATTCGTTATTTCCCGGCGTAAAGGCATCCAGGCCAATTTCAGCAAGGAGATCGAGATTGAGACGTCCGCCAGAAAGGCGACACTCATTTACTCCCATATCAAAATGATCGCCTGCATCAACTACCAGACAGTTCTCCGGTCCGACTTCTGCGCGTCGTCTTTTGATGAGCCCAGCGCACTTAAGCCAGGATTCGTATTCTGCATGAACATCGTTTGTGTGTAATATTGTTATTTTCATCGCTTGAGTGTCACTCCCATTATGTTGTTCGATTTTCAATTTTCACAGTGACATTGTATCATAATGATCTAGCGGCAATATTAAAATAATGCATAATGTGCCGGTTGTGTAATAAAAAAGAACGTTCCGATTAGGAACGTTCTTTCAAAAGCTTCCCGGCAAAGACCTACTCTCCCACCCCGTTACCAGGGCAGTACCATCGGCGCT